>Ga0190334_1000119_pt1 | contig 38794 bp, 61 predicted proteins | sample 48720478_MG_FD_161270 | JGI IMG/M metagenome (GOLD analysis project Ga0190334, IMG submission 161270) | Hydrothermal vent sediment bacterial communities from Southern Trench, Guaymas Basin, Mexico - 4872-04-7-8_MG | ecosystem: Environmental > Aquatic > Marine > Hydrothermal vents > Sediment ... | reverse complement strand
AGTTTTATTTTCGTTTCGTGAGTGCGAATAATAGAGTTTTAGCTTATAGTAGAGGTTATCGTGATTGTAAGACTGCTTTGCGCCGGGCTCGTGACGTGATGGAGATTAATGCTTTAAAGAAGGTTAATATTAGTTCGCATAAATCCCGAGTATATTTTAGTATTAGAGATGGTGAGTAAATGGTTGTGTTGCCGGTGATTCAGTGTCGTGATGAGTTTTTTTGTCCTTCTTGTGGTGAGGCTATGAGGGTTTATGGTGTCGTGGTTGATGGTAAGGTTGAGTGGCGTTCTATTCATTCTTGTGGTGTCCCCCCGGGTTATGATGGTCCTCCCGGTGGTGAGGAGCGTCGTGTTGTGTTAAAGCGTTAGTTTTTGTGTTTTGTTTATTATTTTTTTTGTTGCCTCGTGGTTTTTTCTCGTGTTTTCTTTTGTTTTCTTTGTTTTTTTGTTATTTATTATATAATTTTCTCTGATTTTATATAATCGTTTCTTCTGGGTGGTATAGGGAGCTAAAAAATCGTTATATATATATTATATATATAATATTTTTTGAGCTTAGGAGCTTATTTTCCTAACTGCGCGTTTTATATAATTTCGTGTTTTCTTATATAATTTCATTAATTAGAATGGAAAAATATATATATTAGTGTTCCTAAAATAATATTAAATTTGTGAGGTTGAAGGACTGATGGAAGAGGGCGTCGAGTATAACGTTTATTATGAAGATGATAGCCGCGTCCGGCATAAGATCCTCGTTTTTAAGGATAGTAGGAATGGAATGATCCACTTTTTTAATTCTCGTACTGGTAAAGAGGAGTTCTTGCCGGTTACTCGGATTATTCGGGTTGAAGGAATGAAGGAGGTTGTGCGAGATGAAGCGGCTAACGAGTGTTAATGTGGAGGAGGATATTTTACAGCACGCGAGGAAGTATAAAATTAACTTGAGTGGTTTTATTAATGAGGAGTACCCGAGGAAGTATATGAGTGTTGAGGCTTTAGAGGAGGAGCGCGAGGCTCATTTCCGGGCTATTCGTGAGCTTGATGAGCGGATAGCGCTTTTTCGCCAGCGGACGGTGGCGTTACAGCAGTTATTAACTGTAAGGGAGCGTCGTTATCTCGCTACTGTTTTATCGCGTGTCCGGAATGGTTTTGCTTGGAGTAGTATCTTACGGTTTTTTAATAATGAGTTCGGGCGGTCGTTTTCTCTCCCACAGTTTAAGGCATTAGTCAATGATTATGAGTTACAGAGTAAAGAACGAGAAGCTTGTTGTTTTAATAAAGAGTTATTAATTAATAATTTGGGGGGTAGTAAGTAATGGCTGTTAATTATGAGGATCTTCGTCACTCGTTATTAAAGATGAGCGATGATTATAGCGTTGGTATTGAGGAGCGAGCGGCGACGAAGTTGCGGCTCGGGAGCGTGGAGAGTGAGATGAAGCGTTTGGAGGTTAATATCCGGTCGTTAGTTGCGTCGCGGGTCGATGAGAAAGGAAAGAAAGTATTTCCTAATGAGGACTCGAGAAACGCTGAGGTTGCCAGGCGGTTAGAGCGTAATGAGGATTATCGTAGATTGCTTGAGGAGTACCGGGGTTTGGTTGAGAAGCTTGCTATTCTGGAGGCGAGGATCACGAGTTTGGAGGTTAAAATAAGGTGTTATCGGACGATCCTCGAGTCGAGGGAGAGTAGTGAGGATATATTGCGGCGAGAGTTATTAAAATTAATCTCGAAGGGGGTGGTTGGTTGATTTTCACAAAGATCTCCGGCGTTTCTTATATCCCTTTGAGTGCTTTTCATACGATGAGTGTTGGTGAAGAGTTATTCTTGCGTCGAGAGCCTGATAACCCTTATGATCGTTATGCGATCGGGGTGTATCGTCGTTTAATAGTTGATGGGGTAGAGGAGCTCGTGAAGATTGGTTATATTAAGCGTAGTAATGGCTTGAATGTCGCATTAAGCGAGGCGTTGGCTCGTGGTTGCGAGTATGATGTTCGCGTTTCTGACTTGACTGGTGATTGGGTTTGTATCACAAAAGATTTTTTTTCCCCGAGTAGTGAGCGAGAGTTCGGAGTGAATATTAGTATTCAGTTAAAGCGTGGTGGTGAAGAGTAGTGTCCGGGGTTATTGGCTGGTTACTGGAATGGTGGGAAAAAATATTGGAGGTGTGTCTCGTGCGTTGGAAAGAGAGATTTGAGGTTTTTCGTGGGGCTGACGGCCAGTTTTATTTCCGTATTGTCGCCGCTAATAATCGTATCCTCGCTCATAGTGAGGGTTATAGTGATAAGCGGAAGGCCTTACACGGCGCGAGGGTTGCTCGCGGGGTGCGGCGGATAGTAGAGATTGATTAAATTTTTTTTTTAAAATGGAGGTGTGATAAAATGGATGAAGGAGTAAAAGGAAACAAGGCTGTAAAGAATTTATTGACTGAGAAGGATTTCGAGCGGGTGACTGGTCGGAGCGAGTATTTCTCGCCGGAAGTAAATGTTGATCACCGCTTGTTATTAACTAATTGGCGTGTCGTTGAGCGTTTTGATAATATTGGCTTGGAGTTTGACGTGTTAAAGGTTGATGGTGAGGAGTACGGTGTTGGTGAGAAGCGTTGGACGGTGACGAGTAAGCGGGCTAATAGGGAGTTAGAGCCTATTATTAAGGCTGCTCAGCGAAAAGGGAAGAGTTTTATTCATATTTTGTTCCGGAAGAGTCTTGGTCGCGGGGAGAACGTGACGGAAGCGAAGTTTGTCGCTTGGAATCTTGATGATGAGCTTGATGAGTTGCTCGAGCCGGAGCAACGGAGTGATAAAGCACCAATGGGGGTGAAATAAAAAATGCAGAAGAGTTTGAAAGTTTATTTAACCGAGGAAAAACCTGATTTCATAACGAGGATTTATAAAACGGATTTTCACTCGTTAAAGGTTCGTGATAAAGTACTGGAGCGTTTTAATGCGATGTTGGAGCGTCGTAACCGGAAAGGGAACCCGAAGTATACTGATGAGGAGAAGCATTTTAAGCGTTGTTTGTGGTTGATGCGCAGGGTGTCTCCTCGTGAGTCGAAGATGAGCGGTAGTGATTGGGAGCGTAGTATGCGCTCGTTGTTAAAGAAGGTTTTTAATGATAATTGGGATCGGAAGCCCGGCGGGGAGAAAGTTATTGGTCGCGTGAGTGGTTCCGAGGATTCTGCAGTGGTGGAGGCGAGCGCGTAATGCGGGAGATAAAAGATTTTTATCTTAAATCTTTTTATTCTTTATTATGTGATGAGCGAGTGCGTACTTTGTTGGAGAAGAAGAGTATTATCTTGGAAAGTATTGGTTCTCATAATTATTATTTTATCGTCGTTAATATTTATTATGGTCGTTTTCGCGTGAAGATTGCTCGTGTTGGTTTGAAGGCTTCTTGTGATAGTCGTTGCGAGGCTTTCACGCTGTATGGCTTAGAGTGTTATCATATTAAGGCTTGCCGGGCTTTTTTGTTACTACAGCGTTTATTAAAGCTCGGTTTTACTACCGAAGAGCTTTTATATAATAGGGTTCGTGTTTAAAATAATGAGTGTGGAGGATGATTATTTGGCGGAGCTCGTGGAGCGGTTATTAATGAAACCTACTATCCGGGAGGTTTTTTTGCACCGAGAGTATTCTCGTCGTGGATTGTGCGGGGAGCTTGATTGTCTCGCGGTGAGCGCGAGTGGTCGTTGGCGTTATTATGAGTATAAGCGTCGTGATGGGAAGGGTGCTCGTCGTCGTGCTATGGAGCAGTTCGAGCGTTTTTATCGTGCTTTCCCTTTGTTAAATGCTGTTTGCGTGTACGTGACTGGTGATGAGGATAGTGGGTGGTCTTGTCGTCATTTTCATCGGGGTTATTTCGGGAAAAAAAGTGGATGGTAGTGATTGGTAATGTTTCGTGCGGAGCAGGAGATTATTAATGATTTCGTGCGGCGTTATGTTGACCGGTCGTTTAGGGTTTATTGGAATAAGATGAGTTTTGAGTTAAAGAATGGTTTTGCTCACGATCAAGCGGTGTTTCGTTGTTGCCGGGCTTTACACTTGTTAGGAGTCCCTTTTGCTACCGAGGTACGATTAAGGTGTGGTAACGTGGCTGATATCGTGTGCCCGACTCATATAAAGCCTTTGATTGAGGTGTTAGCTTCCGAGACTGATTTTTCATTGAGTAAGAAGTTGTTACGCTTACCTGAGGAGTTGCGGGGAGAAGTGTTATTGTTGCGCGCCGTGGTTGTGAATAAGCTTTCGCCGGAGGAGATTGACGAGGCGGTTTTTATTCGTTAGATGATGACACAGGAAGATGTATTGCGGTTGTTGGAGCGTCGTAGTGGAGAGTTAATGACGGTGCGTGATATTAAAGAGTCTTTAGAGCGTGATGGTATCGTGATTGGTATTAATAGTTTGCAGGTTTGTCTTCGGCGGTTGCGGAAGCAGGGTTTTGTTGAGGTTATTGATGGTTATAGTCTTGATCGTCGTGGACAGCGAGGGTATTTTTATCGTTGTGTGGTGAGATCGTGAGAATTTTGTTTTGGCGCCGGCAGCCTAATAACCAGTGGGATTTAATGTCGTTGCGTGTAAAGGAGATCTGGTGGTTTTGTTTTGGCTCGTTCCTCTTGTTTTTTTTTATCTTCTTATGGGTGGTGTTCCAATGATAAATTTTTTAAAGAAGTGGTTCTTTTCTCGTGCGGAGAGGGAGTTATTGGCTGAGATGGCGGTAATGGCTGTTCAGCAGTTGCGGGAGGGAACGGTGAGTATTATTAATCTTCCCGGATTGTCTTATAATAATATGGTGTTATTCCGTGATCGTTTTTTGCCGTTATTGCGTCGTCATTATTCTTCCCGGACTGGTGTCATATTAACTAATTCTTTTGATCGGGTAGAGGTTATCGGGGGTGGGATTGATGGCGAAAATAATTAAGTGGGATTTTGAAGTGTCGAGGAGTGATCCTGAGAAGGATGAAGTGATATTATCGGAAAGGGGTTATAAGCGTTTCTCCGAGCAGGATCTTAATGAGTCGTTAGTGAAGGCGCGGCAGAAGTTAATGGTGAGTAGGGAGAATTTGGAGCAGTTTAAGGATTGGGTTTCCCGGAAGGGGTGGGAGGATGACTTAAAGACTTTAGAAACTGATATTGGGGTTCAGGAGCAGTTCGTGAAGGCTCTGGAGCACGCGCTCGAGCCTTTTTATGAGCGGAAGATGGAGGAGGGTCGTCGTTTAGTGGTTCAGAAGAAGAAGAGTGAGAAGTATGATCGTCTTGATAAGCGTCGGAAGCGTGAGGTAATGGTGAAGATTCTTAATGAGGTTCGGGAGGAGCTTGGTTATGATGATATTCATCACCCAGTGATTTTGCGTTTGGGGAAGAGTTTTGATGAGGTGAAGTAAAAGTGAGGAGGAGAAAGACTATTCCGGGGACATTGTCAGGGAGTAATAATTTGACTTTCCCGATTAGTACTCGTGTTCGGGAGCGTCTTAATGAGTTGAGGACTAAGGGTAAGCCGTCGTTTCGGAAGGGTGAGAATAAGCGTTGGATGACTATCCCGGCGGAGGTACCGATTCACGGCCCGTTAGCAGTTGGGAGTAATGTTACTTTCGAGGGTAGTAGTTTGGAGGATTGTAAGTGGGCCGAGATTCGTTATGAGCAGTACGCGGTAGAGGAGGCTCCTAATGGTAGTACTCGCGTGAAGACTATTTTTCGGAAGGCTGGCCCGGGTGATCCGGGAATTAATGAGAAGATTGTAGATTGTGAGGTTATAGAGCGTTTTGAGAAGGGGAAGCCTTTCTCCCAGAAGATTACAGAGTATGACTTGCCGGAGGAGCCGCGGCAGTCAGAGAGTAGTAAGGCTCGTGACCGGAGGGTTCGTGGTGAAGAGCTCGGAAAAGCCGTTAGCGAGTGAGACGGTTTTATTAACGCTGGTAGAGCCTCAGGATAATAACTTGTGGTACCAGCGTACTTTCGTACTCCCCTTGTTTCCCGTGGTGGTGGTTCACCGGGCGGCGGGGGTGTTGTTGGGGGTTCCTTTTTTTGGTTATGAGCCGAAGAAGAATTGTTGTTTAGTAATTAATTTTACTGATGATCCCGGCCCGGTACACGCGGTTGATATTGGGAGCCTTGGTTACTCGAGGGTTCGTTGGAAGCTGGAGGATGTTAGTGTTGAGCGGCGGGGTGATTGGTTGTGGTTCGGTGTGAAGCGGGAGAATTACGACTTGATGATTACGAGTCCGGAACGGTGATCGAGACTTGGCGTTTTGGTCGCTTGTTTGATGATCCGGTACTCGTTTTATCGACTTTTTTGCGAAAAGATGGTTTTGAAGTATTGTTATCGCGTTATGATTTGCGGAGTGCTTTTCGAGAGCCGGTGGTAAAAGTGCTTCGTCGTGGTCGTCGTGGTGGTGTTCGCGCGCACGAGCGTTTTTATAAGCGGTTAGTGGCTGGTGAGTTGTAATGCACGTTTTGTTCGCGTTGTACGGGTCGCCGAAGAAGCTTCGTATTATTGAGGATTGGGTGAATAATAATTTAGTGTATGAGTGGGAGGGTCGTTTGCGTCGTGGTGTGCACCGTCCTTTTTTGAGTAAGGCTCCTTTCGGCTTGTATGATGTTCGTATTAAGAAGGAGTTGGCGCCGCAGTTTATTCGTGATCTCGGGTTGGTTCACCCGAGCGATCCTTTTCCTCGTTTTTGGTCCGTGGAGGGTTTTATTCACTCGTGTTTTAGGATTTTTTCTTTTTGTTTGCGCTTGTTTACTCCTCTGGTCTTGTCTCCGAAGGCTCGGAGCGTGTCTCGTCGTCGTCCTCGCGGCTGGCTTTATGGTTGGTACTTGGGTAGTTTGCCTGATAAGCATTTTGATGGTCAAGAATCTTTATGAATTGAGGTGGTGGTTTAATGATAGAGATTCCGCCGGTAGAGCTTGCGAGTATTAATGAGTTAAAGCTTGATGGGGAGAATCCTAATGTAATGACTAAAGAGCAGTTTGATGCTTTGAAGGAGAATATTCGTCGTTTTGGTTTTCTCGTGCCGGTTATTACTAACGAGGATGGTTTGGTTGCTGATGGGGAGCATCGTTTAAAAGCCGCTCGTGATCTCGGCTTGTCTCAGGTGCCGGTGATTCGTCTTCCTATTAAGGAGGTTGATCGTCGTATTATTCGTCAAGTAATGAATAAGCTTCGCGGTTCTCACGATTATTATAGAGATATTAATGATTTTAAGCATATTTTTGAGGTAGAAGAGGAAACTTTGAAAAAATTATTTGGTGATATTGATTATAATATTTATCAAGATGTTGAGAAAGTTTTAGATCCGGAAAAAGAATTAAATAAGATTATTGAATTTAAACAAGATGATTTAAATCCTGTTACTCGTTTAATTATTAATTTTCGTAGTGTCGAGGATAAAATAAAATTTGGTGAGTTATTAAAAACACGGATTACTGCTTCTACTCGTAGTATTTGGTATCCTTTAGAAGAAAACATAAAAGCGAGAGATTATACTATTATTTTAAACACTAAAGAAATAAAAGATAAAGATGAGAAAAAATGAAGCGGGATCCTCGTTTTCCTATTTACATTCCTTCTAAAGGTCGTTATAATATTCGTTATACGAGTGATTTTTTATCTCGCATAGGAGTTTTTCATTATTTAATCGTGGAAAAAGAAGAGTACGAGCTTTATTATCAATATACGAAGGATAATCCTTTTGTAAAGTTATTAATTCTTGATAAATCTTTTCAAGAGAATTATGAAACACTTGATAATCTTGGTTTATTAAAGCCTGTTGGTCCGGGTGCCGCTCGTAATTTCGCGTGGGAGCACAGTATTAAAAATGGTTTTTCGTATCATTGGGTAATGGATGATAATATTCGTCAATTTATTTATTTACACGAGAATAAAAAAATCACTATTTCTGATGGTACTTTTTTTTATTTAATGGAGGATTTTGTATTAAGATTTAAGAACTTATTAATGGCTGGTCCTCATTATGCGATGTTCGTGCCGAGAAAACAAAAATATAAACCATTTTTTTTTAACACGAGAATTTATAGTTGTAATTTAATTAAAAACGATATTCCTTTTCGTTGGAGGGGACGTTATAATGAAGATACAATATTAAGCCTCGATATTCTTTCAAAAGGTTATTGTACACTTTTATTTAATTATTTTCTCCAAGAGAAAATGAGAACTCAACTCATAAAAGGAGGAAATACAGAAGTTTTTTATAAAAAAGAAGGAACATTCCCGAAAAGCCAATTACTCGTTAATGTTTACCCCCAATACGCGAAATTAACGTATAAATTTCAACGAATACATCACGAGGTAAATTATAAACCATTTAAAAATAATAAATTATTACTTAATAAAAATTATGAGCCAGAAAACCTTAAAATAAAACCACAGATTAAAAAAATAATTTAAAAAATGGAAAATCAAAAAAAATCAATTAGGAGAGGAAGAACCCCCGAGAACCGCCGGATAGCCTTCGAGCGAAGAAAAGAAATCGCTCGGCGGATGAAACTCCTCGGCCCCTTAAGTCTTAATCGTTCCGCTCTCGCTAAGGAGTTTGGGGTTACTGACCGGGTGATTATGAATGATTTTAAGATTATCCTGTCGAAGTGGGATCCCGTGAAGGTAGAGACGTTAAAGGTTGATTTAGAGGTTGGTTTTCTCCGCGCGTTGAGTGAGGCTAAGAAGTTATTGTTTCGGCAGGTGGAGGGTGGAGAGTCGAAGGCTGATGCTGATCGTTTGCGGTTAGCAGCGGCTCGTACTTATGCGCAGTTATCGCGTGATATTACAGAGTTTTTGGAGCGTTTTAGTATGAAGGAGCGGCCGAGTGATCGCTTGCATATTGGGGTGGTGGAGGGTGACCCGGTTGATCATTTGGTGAGGGAGTTATTAAAGCCTGTTTTGAAGAGAGGTGGTGATAGTGATGGTGATGAGTCCGGTGGAGGTTGATTTGTTGTTTGAGCACGAGGAGGTGTATGATGATGAGGGTAGGGTTGTTTGTCCGTTGTGTGGTGTCATTATTTAATATTGTTTTTTTCGTGTTATCGTTAATTTTGTTGTTGGCTTTTTTTGGTCGTTCGGAGTCTTGCGAGGCTCGTCTTGGCGTGGTGAGTAATGAGTTGGCACAGTGTCGAGTGTGGTTGGAGCGGGAGCATAACGAGTCGGTTTATTTTCGTGATCGGATAGTAGATTTTTATTATTGTTATCCGAAGGTTATGTTTAACGGCTCTTTCGGCTAAATTTTTTTTTTATTTATTATTTTTGGGGTGGTGTTCGGTTGGTTGTTGATCCTCATCGTAACCTCGTGACGATTTTAAAAGAATTAAGTAATTTGCCGGTTCATCGTGAAAAGGTGGCTCGTAATGAGTTATTCGCCATTGCTTATCGTTATTTTAGTGATGATGGTGATGGCGTGATGGTGTTTTTTGATTATCAGCGCGGTTGTAATCCTTCGGTTTCTCCTTCGGAATTAACGTTCTTGAGCGAGCAATATTTGCGGCGAGTGGAAGAGTTGTATAATGCTGATTGTGAATGGGTTTGTTAAATGGTTGGTGATGAGATTTTTGAGAAGGTTTTTTCGTTCCGGGATTCTTTTATAAAAAAATATTATGATCGTGTGTTTTATGGGTACCAGTTGGAGCCGAGTAATACTATTATTAAAGCGGCTTTGAGTGGCCGGGGGGAAGAGTTTTTCGTGGAGATTAGTCGGCAGGCTGGCAAGACGGAGATGATTTGTTGCACGATCGTTTTCTTATTGATCTTCGCTAAAAAATTTATGGAGTTGCTCGGGATGAGGCTTTATACTCCCGGGTGGTACGTAGTTATTGGCGCCCCGCAGAAGGAGCAGGCGAAGACTGATTTTGACCGTATTAAAGATTATCTCTCACCTCCTTGTAAGGATTTCGGGATTAGTTTTGAGGAGTCTAACGCGACGACTATTAAGTTATCGAATGGTAGTATCGCTTATTGTTTCCCGATTAGCCCGACGGCTAATATTGAGAGTAAGACCGCGCATTTTATTCTCGTGGAGGAGGCGCAGGATATTCTCGATCAAGAGCGCAATAAGAAGTTATTGCCGATGGGTACTGCGACGAACGCGCCGATAGTAAATATCGGGACTGCTGGTTATAAGGTTTGTAATTTTTATAAGGGATTAACTGGTAGTAATAAGGATCGCGTGTTTATTTATGATTGCTGGGAGGTTATTAAACAGAAAAAGGAGGCTTTTCTTCGTGACCAGAATCCTTGGCACTTGAATTATGAGCGTTTCGTGAAGCGGCAGATTAGGGAGAAGGGAGAGTCTAACCCCGAGGTTCAGAGCCAGTATTTTCTTAAGTGGCAGTTAGAGAAGGGGATGTGGATGACGGAGGAGGAGTTTAATAAGTTATTGCGGCCGGAGCTTGATCTCGTCCGGGAGGATTTGGAGCACGATTGCCTCGTTGGTATTGACGTAGCGAAAGAGAGTGATGTTACTTTTGTTAGCGTATGGCGGCGGGAGGGCGTGAAGCGGGTAAAACGGCGGGCTCCTTCTTCTCGCGTGGTAGAGCCTTCTCGTGAGGAGATGCGGCGTTATGAGGAGGCTTTGCGGAGTGGTTTTGATCCGGGCTTGGGTCGTCCGAAGAAGCCTTCTTCTCGAGTGGAGACTTTCTTGGCGGAGGAGGAGGTCGAGGCGCCGGTTTTCCGGTTATTAAATTGGATGATGATTAAGGGGGTGTTGTATCAGCATCAGTGGGAGGTTATTAGTGATTTCTTGAGTCATTATCGCGTTTGGAAGCTTAATATTGATAGTACTGGGGTTGGTGACGCGACGGCTGATTATTTCTTGGAGAAGTATAACGGGTGGTCTTATGATGTTTTTCAGCGGATGGAGCGTTTGGGGGTTCGTGGGGTTGTTCGTCCGGTGAAGTTTACTCCGTTAAGTAAGCACCGGATGTATTCTAATTTTGAGATTGCTATTAAGGAGGGTCGCGTGTTGATACCGGCTAATACGTTATTGTTTTCCCCGCCGGAGAAGGCTTGTTTTGAGCGTTTTCGTTTGGAGAGTTTGAGTGCTTTGCGCGAGTGGCGTGGTAGTTTGTTAGTAGTTCGTCATCCTGATCGTAGTCGTGGGGAGAGCGGGGAGGTAGAAACTGATGATAGCTTGGATAGTGCGGCGCTCGTGTTTTTTGATCCTGATGATGAGCCTGTTGGTTTTGAGATGGAGAGTATTTAAAAAAATAGGTGTATTTTTAAACTTGTTTTTTTCTTTCTTGTCTTACTCTCCTGCTTATGGGTTTCATTGAGGAAGTAGCGAAGGCGAAGAATGTTCTGACGAGAAAGGATATTGACGTCGCGGTTTTGAATCCTAATGCTCGTCGTTCCTTGAGTAGTGCTAACCTCCCAGTGTATCCTGTCTGGTTTTTCGCTCCCGCGCGTGGTATTCCGCGGCGGATTGATATTAATGAGCTCCGCTTGTTTAGTCGTAGTGCTTGGGTGCAGATGGTTAAGAACGCTATTAAGAAAGCAGTATTATCTACGGAGTGGGATATTGTCGTCCGGGAGGATAGTGGTCGTTCCGAGGAAGAGTTTAAGGATGAGATTTTGTTCGTGAAGCATTTTCTCGAGCACCCGAATCGGGAAACGAGGCAGGATTTTGATTATATTATTAGTACGATCCTTGATGACATCCTTGATATTGATTCTGGTATCTTATTCTTGAATGGTGAGGTTAACGAGCCTTTGAAAGAGATTATCGCTTATGACGCGAGCAGTTTTTTAAAGGAGATTGATGAGAATGGTTTCTTGGTTCGTTGGTGGCAGTACTCGTTCCGCCACCCGTTGAGCGCTCCTTATGAGTTTTCTCCTGATAAGATCGTTGATTTCCAGATGAATAAGCGCACGCATAATCCTTATGGTTTTAGTCCGTTACAGAGTGTTCAGCAGGTTGTTGAGGTATTAGACCAAGCGACTCGTTATAATAAGGATTTCTTCGAGCATAACGCGATTCCTTCCTTATTAATTAGTATTATTGGTCATAAAGACGCTGCGAGAAAGTTTAAGAGTGATTGGTTGGAGCAGTTGGAGGGTGAGAACGCGAGGATCGTCGTGACTAATAGCGCGGAGGCTAAAGTCCAGCAGATGGCTCTTTCTAATCGTGATATGGAGTGGCTTGATGGGCAGAAGTGGTATATGCACTTAGTCTTCGCGGCTTATGGGTTATCCCCGACGGAGGTTGGTTTTACTGACTCGACTGGTAGTAAGAATGTTCAAGAGGGGCAGATGAAGATTACTGTCCGGAACGCTCATATCCCTTATCTTCGTTTATTAAGCCGCTCGATTTCTCGTTTTGTTATTCCTCGTATTCTCGGGGAGGCTGAGAAGCCTCTCTTGGAGCGCACGCCGCTCGAGTTTCGTTATTTCCCCAAGGATGCTGATATGGAGCAGTTAGAGAGTGAGGGTGAGCGTGCTGACGTGGCGAGTGGGATCTTAAGTATTAATGAGGTTCGTGCTCGCCGGGGGCTCGAGCCTTTCCCGAGTCCGAGGGCTGATAATCCTTTCTCGACCGGTAGTGCTGGTGAGGAGGGAGGGGGTGTTGTTGATGGCGAGGATGATCAAGAAGTTGAAGGAGAAGAAGCTCCTCACGAGGATGAACGACCCATTGAACGAGGAGGAGGAGGCACTTCTGGGGTTTCAGAAACAGTCGTGAAAGAGGATATTCTCACACCCCCCGAGTCTCCCACGACTGTTTCTGAGCCTCCTCTTGTTAAGACTGTCGAGCCGGTGACGGTTGACGCTGGTCGTTCTTATGCTGAGTGGTTCGAGAGGGTTTTGGGGGAGTGGGAGCGTCAGATTATCCGGGCGATTAATAACCGGTTGTATAAGGTTCCTCGTTCTTTTGACTCGGAGAATATTTTTTTAAAAGATTTTGGTGATTTCTTGAGCGCGTTGTTGCGTGGTTTCGCGGTGACTCCTTTTTTGAATTTATTGGCTGGTGTGGTGAAGCGGACGTTGCTCGTTGGCGTGGAGGATGCTGAGGAGGAGCTTGATATGAATCTTTCGCCGAGTATTGATTTTCATCGCTTGGTTGATCACGAGGTTCAGAAGCAGTTTAATGGTTATACGTTGCCTGATGGTAAGAAGTGGGTTGGTTTGCGGGGCGTGGCTCGTCATTTGCAGCAGAAGGTTTATGACCGGGTGCGGGTTGGTTTTGAGCGTCGGGAGATGACTGATACTATTGTTGATGGTGTCGTGGAGATTCTTGATGGGGTGAAGCGTAGTCGCGCGGCGAGTATTGTTCGTACGGAGAGTGCGCGGTTGGTGAATGAGGGGAAGCTCGCTGGTTATAAGGCGGCTGGTCTTGGTGGGAAGAAGGAGTATGTCGCGTTCCTTGATAGTCGGACAACGAAGCTTTGCCGGTTCTTGAATGGTCAGCGTCGTGGTCTTGACGAGCCTTTTGATGGTCCTAATGGGGAGCAGTGGATGATCCCGCCGGTGCACGTTAATTGTCGTAGTTTTATTCGTTATATTAGGGAGTGATTAGTAATGAGAGGTGGTTGTTAATGGCGGCTGGTGACGTGGTTCAGATTGGCCCGGTTGATATCCCGACGACTGATAGTGATTTTGTCGTGACCGGAACTCCTAATAGCGCGGTGATTAATGCGTTGCAGGGGCGGGTGACGGTTAATGATTTGCTTGTTGGCGTGCCGGTTGGTGGTAATAAGTTATTGTTTATTATCGTGAAGGGGGCTTGATAGTAGTGGTTAATCTTCGTGTTCACTCCCAGAGTGTTGGTATTCGTGCGCGCCCAGTGTATTTGCTTGATGGTGCTTTGAAGCGTCGTTATGAGTATAATAGTGATGGTACGGTGAAGTATGTTGGTGAGGCGGAGGACGTGACGGCTTTGACGAGTCAGGCGAAGTGGCGTATTAAGAAGATGTCGTATAATGGTGGTTTCGTGGTGAGTGAGGACTGGGCTGATGGGAGTAATGATTTTGATAAGGTGTGGGATGATCGCGCCTCTTACTCGTATGGTTAGCGGGGTTTTTGTGATGGTGAAGCGGCTGGAGCGTTTGGTGGTGTTTTCCATTATTTTTCTCTTGTTATTGCCTTCTTTATTGGCACTCCCGAAGTATATTTATCGGCCGGATAGTAATTTGTATGCTGATCTCGTCGCTACTGGTAATTTTAGTGGTGGTAATGTTTCCGCTGATTTTTTTATTGGTGATGGTAGCTTTTTAACTGGTATTAGCGGTAGTGGTAGTCGTTGGTTGCTCGCTTCTTCTGGCTGGCTCTTTAATAATAGTGGCTTATTGGATTGGAATGAGACGCTGGGGAATGCCACGTACTTGACGAGCGTCCCGTACCAGAGTAGTGCTGGGGGCTGGTTTAACACGAGTTCTGTCACGAGTACGAACCTCGTTGTTAATGCTTCGAAGAGTTTGTTGGTTGGAGGGGTCTCGTTGTCTTCCTTGGCGAAGAATAGTGATATTAATGGTTCGGTGTTCGGTATTAATATGACTGGTCCTTCTGGTCAGGAGATGCCGCATTTTATCTTGCAGAGTGGCGGCCCCGGCCAAGCGAGCGTGCTTTTGCGTAGTTTAATGATTCAGAACGAGCTTGCTGGTTTTGGTAACACGACCGCGAGGACGAGTTGTGCTGATTATGCGAGCGCGGTGGGGGAGGATTTAATGATTGATTGTAATACTTCGACGACTGGTGCTGATTTGCTCGTTGGTGATGACTTGCAGGTTATTGGTGATGTGTGGTTGAAGGATACGAGTAGCGAGTGGCATTTTTTCACGAGGGTTCTTGATTTGTTGGATGAGTTGTTTAATAATATTCTTTATTCCAGTATTAACTCGTCCTTGAGTGGTGGTACGTTATCATTTAGCGAGCACGATAATAAGACTTTAGTCGTGAATATTAATTTATCAAATGTTTTTTTGTCCTCGCCTAATGATTCTATCTCGTTAAATAATGGTAGTGATAGTGGGCCGGTAATGAATTATGTTTTTTATAATGGTTCTCCGCCGTCGTTAAAAGTGTCTTCTTCTCCCCCGTCTGGTGATTACGCGGAGGTTGCCGAGTTATTGATTGGTAGCGAAGGCAATGTTTATGGCGGGATTATTGGCTCGGCGAGTAATTACGGGCTCGTTCATAACTTGTATCAGTGGTTGTTTTATCAGGGAGCCGGTTATGTGAGTGGTTTTAATATCACCGCCAATAGTTCCGACTTGAGTATCGGTAGTGGGACGTTATCGTTATTGTTAAAAACTGTTAATTCTTCTGGCTCTTTGAGCGTGTCCGAGGACGGCTTTTTTTACACATTGCATAATGGTACTTTCGTGGAGAGTTCTGACTTGTCTTCTTTTTCGGAGTACGCCGATGGCACGCCCATTAGCAGTAATAAGTATTTTAATATCGTGTGGGGTATCGTGCCAGTGAATGATACTGGCGTGCGGTTGATGGCTGTCGTACAAGACTACCCAGGTAGCGGAAACGAGTATACTTCTGGTGTTCGCGCGGAGATTGATAAGTTCTTAAAGACCAATTATTTTCCCAGTAATACTTTCTTAAAGCGGTTGTTTTTGCCTATCGCAAGAACTGTTCTTAAGGAGGGCTCGTCTTCTTTTGTTGCGCTTGAGAGCGGGGGTTATTTCCTTGACGTGCGGGGGCGCGTTGCGGGTAGTGGTAGCGCGCCTTCACCTCCTTTGACTGACCACGCCGCGTTAGATAATCTTGATTACGCGAGTAGCGGTCATACTGGTTTTGCGAGTAGTGCTTCATTATTGAGTATTGGTAATTGGAGTGCTGATAAAGGCTCGTATTGGAACACGAGTACTGATTTGGATACTGTCATTAGTGATGATGAGATTAGCGAGTCGAAGATTGCTTTTTCTACTTCTTGCGGTTCTGGTAACCACTTGTATATTAGCGGTAATGACCTTGCTTGCGAGGCTGATAGTGACACGACGTACTCGGCCGGGGGTACTCTTTTACAATTGGTGGGAACGATTTTTAGCGTGAAAGAAGGTACCTTGACTGATGGGAAGGCTTGTACTTATTCGAGCGCGAGTGGTCTCGTGTGTAATAGTGATTTCACGACGGACACTTATAATACAACGGCGGAGATTCGCGCGGCCGTGAATGATTCTGGCTTGACGTATGCTTTTAGTATTAGTGGGAACGCGGCTACGGCGACGGTGTTGGCGGCTAATGGTGCTAATTGTCCTGCCGGGCAGTACCCGTTGGGTGTTGATGCGAGTGGCGCGGTGGAGGATTGTACTGCTGATAGTGATACGACGTATTCTGCTGGCGGGACGCTCCTTGATTTGACGGGCACGACTTTTAGCTTGAAGGAGGGGGCGCTGACTAATGGGAAGGCTTGTACGTACTCGAGTACTTCCGGCTTGGTGTGTAATAGTGATTTCACTACTGACACTAATGCTGGGACGTTGTGTTCTGGCACGACGACTTACTTGGATGGCGAGGGTAATTGTGATGATATTAGCGGGGTTTATGTTAATGCTGCTGGTGACTCGATGAGCGGCGCGTTGAATTTAAGCGGTAATAACTTGGAGCTCGGTTATGGGAGTGTTGTCCGGGAGAATAGCACGCACTGGTGTATCGGAAATTGTCCTTAAGAGTGCTCTTATTATTGGTGTTATCATTGTTTTTTATTAGTAGTTGCTCTCTTTCTTTTAGCGATAGTATCGTGAATCCTTCGCCGGTCGTGGAGGGGAAGGTTTTATTATTCGCTAATGAGAGTTATCTCGGCGGTCGTTTGTTCCGTTCTCCTCGTACGTTCTCGTTCCGGAATAATACTTTTCTCGGTGTTGGCTCTTATGATAGTGGTTGGAACGCGAGGGGTTTTTTCTCTAATGTTTATTTGTTCTGGAATGGTTCTTCTCCGAGGAGGGTGTTGTTATGCGCGAGAACTCCGGTAGAGTTTCAGAACGTTGTTTTGGAGACGGTGCGGGCGAGAACAAGGGTTTTTAACGGTAGTAATCGTTCTTTATTATTCCCTCTTTCCTTGTTTTCTTCTCGAGAGCAGTCTTTTCCGGTACGTGTAGGGGAGGAGCTGGTGAATTATTCTTTTTTTCAGAAGAAGCCGGGTTTTCTGGCTGGTGTTCGTGGTGGGAGACTTTATTGTTCTCCGGTAGTATTGCCTCCCGCTACTGTGTGGCGCGGGACGCTTTATTACGTGACGGTTGGTGGTGTCAAGTGGGATTTGCTCGTGCTTGATGCTTTTACTAATTCTTTATTGACCTTGTTGGATCCTTGGACTAATCAGACTCGTTACTCGGCCAGTTTTAATAGTGATGTTAGTAGCGCGTCACAAAATCTTATCGTGAATGATACTTTGTTAATGAGTGTGGCGAGGGCTTATTATGATTTTGGTGAGGGTTCTGGCAGCGTGCTCGTTGATCAGTGGGGAGTGAATAATGGTACTCAGACTGGTATGGGGTATTCTTCTTCGTATCCCTCGTTTAATCAGAGTGGTTCCGGGGCTCCTTATAGCGGGAATTTTACTGCAGTAAGTAATGAGCGCGTCGTGACGAATGATTTTAATAATTTGTTCGAGGATTATAATCACACGATTACTGGGTGGGCGCGAACCGATGAAAAAGGCGGCGTTCTCATTAATAAGTGGAATGTTGGCTCGCCGAGCCAGCGTACTTTTGTAATTTCTGTTATTCCGAATGGTTCTTTCCGGGTAGCGTATTATACGACGAGTGCATCTTTATGGGATACTGACCGTATTATTGATGTTGGTAATGTTTCCGGTATTGGGTGGTTTTTTTTCGCGGTGAGTAATGACGTGACGAGTGGCGTGACAAAAGTTTATATTAATGGCTCGCTTGTGGCGAGCGATAGTGGTGGCGCGAATTCTTTTCGCCAGACTACTACTAATGTGGAAATCGGCGGTCGTTCTGGAGGTACGTCATTTAATGGTACTATTGATGAGATGAAGATTTTCGGGAGGGTATTAAGTCAAGAAGAAATCGCCACGTTATATAATAATGGCTCGTGGCGTTATGATGACGAGTACGAGAGTATTTCATTAAATACGACGACGGAGGTTAGAGAGTTTAACGCGTCGTGGAGCGGCCGGAAAGTAACGGTAAACGTTAGTTTTGATAACGGGACGTCGTACGTGACCGCGAGTAATAATGAGTGGCAGAACTGGAGTGGTAGTGGTAATCAAACCTTAAAGTATCTTATTAATTTTTCTAATGGCGGGAGTATTGAGGATTTTAATATTTTCGTGAAGGGTTATTATCAGACGCCACCGTCCGCGCCGACAGAGATAAAATGTGATGGTGGTAGTTGTAATAATACTTTTAGTGGCTCTGTGAGTATGGCTTGTAATGGTAGTATTGATAGTCAGGGTGATACGATAACATATATTTTAGAAAAAGGAAATTCTTCTACCTCTCAAGGGTACACGTCGTTTGTTGAGGGGTGGGAGAGCGGTTCTATTAGTAGTGATTGGAGTACTTATTCGAGCGACGCGAATGGTCGTGTTATCGTCACGACCGTTAAAGCGCACTCTGGTTCTTATTCTCTCTTAATGGATAGAAGTCCTAATGGCGTGTATACGTTGAACGAGCTTATCACTAATTTTGATATGAGTGGGATGACAGAGGTTATTATTGATTTCTGGCATTACGACCAGAGTGATGAGCAACATAATGGCGCTGATCATTCCGGGCATTATAACGGTGACGCTGTTTATTTCTCTTGTGATGGCTCGTATTGGTATTTACTCCAGAACCTTGATCAATCGACTGGTGGCTGGTATCACGTGAATATTAATATTACTACTGATCCTGACTGGTGTGGAACGACTGACGAGAATTTTAAGATTAAAATTACGCAATATGATAATTATGCTTATTCGACTGATGGCCGTCTCTTTGACGATATTAATATCACGTATTTTGGTTCGGTAACGACAACGAACTGGACGTTAATCGGTAATCACACGAACGGCTCTGTTTATACGTATGATTTGAGCGGGGAGGCTAATGAGACTTATGAGTTCTTGCGTTGTCGCGCGATAGACTTGGGCGGTAGTAATTCTTATTCCGCGTATTACGTGGAGGATAGTAATTTTACTATTGTTGGTGGTGGTGATCCGTGCGCTTATAGTGGTAGTGGCGCGTGGGACTTGCCTTGTGGTTGTAATATCACGAGTAATATTGATTTGGGTGGTAACCCGATAGTTATTAGTGGTTCTGGAGTGATTCGCGTCGAGGCCGCTGTGACGGGCGTGTCTTATATTCAGAGCCCGAATACTTGCGGGTTGAGCGGTGATAGTAGTGGTTATATAGAAGGAGAAACGTGAGGTGATTGGTAATGGTGGTTTGCGAAGTTGAATTCCCGGTTTTCCGGTCGAGGGTTGGTTTAATGAGAAAGAAGTATCCTGATCGTCCAGTGCGTTATTTTAGTGACGAGAATCGTTATGTCTTGTATTGGGTTGATGATGATGGCTTGTTATTGCGTAGCGAGTTGTTAAAGAGTTCTTTTCGTTCTCGGGAGGAGGAGGAGCAGTTTAAGAATGATTTTTTGCGCGTCGGCACTCCTCTTTTAAAAGATGTTATTAATAGTGTTGAGCCTTCGCCACCGGGTGAGGGGGAGGATTTAGAGAAAGAGTTTGATTTATTAGATCCTGACCCGGAGCTGGAATAAAAAAAAAGGTGTATTATTAAGGTAGTTGGTATCATTACTATTGTTATAATGCTCTGGAAGCCGGGCTACTACCGCACAACCTCACCGATCCACCACCCTTTCCACTAAAGGGTTTTTTGAGCCCAGCTTCCAGAGCTTTAAAAAAAGATGGTTGGAAAATGCCGAAGGAGCTTGATGATTGTGTCAGGGCGTTAATGGCTGATCCGGATTTTAAGCCGCAGGCTGGTCGTACGAAGGAGGAGAGTGCTTACGCGGTGTGTCAGGCGAAGCTCGGGAAGAAGCGTGATATCGTCAAGTTTTTCGCTCCGATCGTGAAGCGGGGAGCGAAGATAGAGGCTATCTTGAGCGATACGAGTATTGATCGTGATAACGAGATTATCGGGAAGGATTTTCTCGTGAGCGCGGCGAAGAGGGGGTCGCTCCCCGCGTTGATGGATCACGAGAATAAGGCGATGAATCTTATCGCGGAGTGGACTAATCTCCGGGTGGAGAAGCGGGAGGTGAATGGTGAGGAGCATCACGCGCTGATCGCCGAGCCTCGTTTTTTCTTGAGTAATCCTAACGCGAAGATTATTCACGATATGATCCGGAAGGATAACGCGCCAGTGGGTATTAGTATCACTGCTATTCCGGAAGAAACTGATAGCGTGGAGATTAATGGCGTGACTCATAAGCGTTTCGTTAATGGCGAGATGTTAAGTGCTGATTTCGTTGGTATCCCGAGTAATCGTCACGCCGCGGCGTTCGCTATTGCGAAGTCTTTTAGTATTGATGAGGAGGTGTTAAGAGTGGAAGACAAGAGTATTCTTGAAGAGTTGAAAAAAGAGTTTTCGGCTCTAAAGGAGAGTATGGTAACGAAGGATGTTATTGCCGAGCTGGAGAAGAAGATTAATAGCGTGAAGGAGGAGTTGTTAAAGAATCTTGAGGAGCTTACTAAAAAGGATAATCCTGCGGAGAAGAGTATTCCGGAGAAGAAAGTTGAGAATGACGGTAGTAATGAGAAAGTTAATGTAAAAAAGAAGATTACGGAGCGCGAGAAGGAGCTTAAGGAGATGCGGAAGAAACTTCCCGAGGCTAATACTGGCTCGATAGTTTCTGATGATGGTGATGTTGGTGTCGGGGGGATCATTAAAGCTTTTTATAATAGGGAGGTGCTCGCAAGATGAAAGCGGCTTTTAGTAAGACGATGATAGGCCTCGACCCGCTCAATAATGAGTCGGCAGATATTATTTTCTCGAAGGCTTATCGTGGTATGGGTGTTGAGGGTGCTGACGAGTTCGGCCACGGTACCGTCTTATGGGATCCGAAGTGGGCGAAGAACCCGAAGCTCGACCGGAGGCCTTATTTTGCTAAAAAGTATAAGGAGGCGATCTTAAAGGCCGGGACGAGTATTGATGCTGGATTAACTGGTGGCGTTGGTACTGGTGGTGCTGGTACTGCTGGTTCGGCGTTGATCCCGGTCTGGGTTGATCCTAATATTATCGACCAGACCGCTTATGAGACGCCGCTCCGGAGTATGATCCGCCGGGTCGCTGTTCGCGGGAAGACTTATGACTTTAATGTTATTACTGCGAAGGGTGGTGCTCACTGGCGGCCGGAGCTCGGGAGTCTCCCGGAGGATATTGACACTTATGACCGTAAGAGCGTAGCTATTAAGTTCGGTTATAGTGTCGGGCAGGTTACTGGTGTTGCGAGAGCCGCGATGAGGGGTTATGCTGACGCTGATGCTCTGGACTTGAGCGTGAAGACGAAGGCGTTGTTTGAGCTCGAGGAAGATACTATTATTAATGGTGACTCGAGCACTTATAGTACCGAGTTTGACGGGTTAATTCAGAGTATCACGACTAATACGACTGATAAGAGTGGTAGTATTGGCCTCGCTGATATTCGTAGTGAGCTCGCAACGACGTTCCAGGCGAAGGGTAAGACTGACCTGATTGTGACTGATATTCATACTCATAATTGGGTGAAGGGGCTCCTGACTGATTTCCAGCGGCAGCCCGCCCAGCCAGCTCAGAACTTGCCCTTTGGTATTCCCGGTGCCTTCGAGTTTGATGGCGTCCCGGTGATCGCGTCGCAGTTTATGCCGACGACGAGTGGCAGCCGGAGGATGTTGTTCCTCGATACGAGGTATATCTTTATGGCTGTCCTCCTCGATATTACTTTTGAGGAGTTGCCGACGCCGACTGATAGCTCGAAGTATATGTTAAAGGTGTATGAGGCTCTCGTGAATCAGTTTGAGGGCGCGATGAGCCAGATTTATAATATAACGTGAGAAGGCTGAGAGCTAATGTTGAGGTGATGTTGAGATGGCGGCTGCTGAGAAGACATTGACTGAGGTTGGTCGTGACCACCTCGGGAAGTATGAGATCGTTACTGGTACGGTAACGATTGCTACGACGCTGGATTGGATCGTGTTGAGCGATCATAATCTCGGGTCGCCACCGATTTATGTGCACGCGCACACGGCGGCTGATGGTGTTGATGGCGAGGCTTTCTGGGATACGAACACCCCTGATAAGGTGTTTTTCACCCAGACTGGCGCGATGAGAGTACTTATTATTGCTCCGAGCCTCGAGAGTACTGGTGGCGATTAAAGGTAAAACTTTTTTTTGAGTGATCACTTGTAAAAAGCCGGGTAAGTCCCGGCCACTCTCCTCGGGGAGTAGGATGAGAACTCTTTCTTTCCGGGGAGGGTGTGGCTTTTCGTGTTTGAGAGGTTTGAGGTGATAGTTAATGGCTGAGGCGACGATTGTGCGGCGCGTACAGAATGTTGATCCTTGTGTTGAGGTCGTGGTTTTGGAGGCGAGTCACGGAGAGACTTTTAAGAGTCGTTTCCCGAGTATTGCTGGGGTGCTCGTTGGTGTTAATGAGGCTACTGGCACCCCGGTGCAGGCGACTTTTAGTAGTGGTACCGTGACGATTAATGGTAGTGGGATTAGTGATTTGACGATGACGCTCGCGGTTTATGGTCACCCGAAGTAAAAAAAAATTGTTTGGGTGGTTTTCGTGGTTCGGGTACTCGTTAAGAAAACAGTTCATCACCGGGTTAAAGATTTGTGGCGTACTTGGGAGGCTGGTCGAGAGTATGATTTAGAACCCGCGCTGGAAGAGGCGGCTCGTGTTGGTAAGACTTCTTATAAGGTCTTGTCCGTTCCGGAGGAGAAAAAGGTTATGGGGGAGCGGGTGAGTACTCGTGAAGTTTTAATTAAGAAGTCTAAAAAGGAGTTAATAGCTTTGGCTCGAGAGCGAGGGTTGAAGGTTAATGAGAAGGATCGGAAGTCGGCAGTTATTCGTTTATTGGAAGGGGTGATTAATCGTATTGAGGAATTATTATAACAAAAAAAACTTTTTTTTGTGGTGGCGAGTGCCGCTTTATTAGTGTTCGGTGGTTTGGAGGGAAGTCCCGATGGCTTTAACGACTGTTTTCTCCGTGGCGAAGAGGGCTAATATTCTTTTACAGGTTGTTGATGAGAATGTCGGTACTGGTAATAATAGCGAGAAGGATTTTGACCTTGATAAGGATAATGTTATCACTGGTACTTTAACGTTGAGTCACTCGTCGAGTGGTGACCAGAATGATTTTACTGAGTTAACCGAGACTACTCATTATACTGTTGATTTGCCGAGTGGTCGTATTCGTTTGACGAGTGATGGCGTTAGTGAGGTTGGTACTGATACGATATACGCGAGTTATTATTATTTGGCGAAGCTTTCGGAGGAGCAGGTGAGCCAGTTTATTAGTGTGGCTGAGAAGCGGCTGGAAGCATTGACGGGGATGGTGTGGTCTTCCACGACTTTTATAGAGTATTTTGATGGCGTGAGTCGTTGTTATTATCCGAAGACTGATCGTCCTTTTCAGTGGCGGCGGCCAGAGTATGATTACGTGAGTCTTGATCATTGGCCGGTGAGGAGTGTGAGCGAGGTGTGGTTTGTTAATCGTGGGCAGTCGAGTTGGGGTGCTGTTTTTTCTGATGATGGTGGTAGTTTTTCTGATAATACTGACGAGGCTAATACTGTGAGTGGGAGCGCGTTTTATGTGTTTTCTTCTTCTCCAGCGGTTAATGACGCTATTTATTTTGGTCTTGATTATCGTTTTCTCGGGCTCGTGACTAATCTCCAGACGCTCGGGGTTGATGGTGGTAGTCTTGGGGTGACGTGGGAGTATTATGATGGTAGTAGTTGGAGCGCGTTGTCGAATGTTACTGCCGGGACTACTGGTGCTGATAAGTTTATAGCGAGTGGTGGGGTGTCGTGGGATAAGCCGAGTGGTTGGGAGGAGACGAGCGTGAATAATAGTACTAATTTGTATTTTGTTCGTGCTCGCTTGAGTGGTGGTTCTTATAGTACTGCGCCGAAGCTTTGGGAGGTTTATCCTGATCCTGATCTCGTGATTACTCGGGAGTTGAGCGTTCGTGATATTGATGTGAGTCGTTATGGGCGCTTGATTTTTTTGAATCATAGTATTGTTGATGGCGTGCGGAATATTAGGGTAAAGTATGTTGCTGGCGTGTCGTCGAGTGATGAGGTTTATGAGCTCGGTGTTGATCTTGTTAATCTCCTCGCGGCGTTGATGTGCGCGGTTGCGATTACTGGTGGTAGTTTTGATGATGAGACGAGTTTTACTCTGGGTTCTTGGAGTAGTACTGTCGGGGAGGTGTATGTTAATGTTCGGGAGTTCGTGCAGGAGTTGCGAGGCGAGATCGAGGCTTTGAAGAGTGCTATTGGTGGCCGGGCGAGCGTGGTGTGAACGGTGGTAAAAACTCGTACGAAGGTTGAGAACGCTAATGTTCAGGATGCTTTTGAGGCGACGATGAGTCGTTATGGGAGGAGTTTAACGTTGCGTAGTATTTCCTTGACGAAGGATGCTAATGGCCGTGTTATTAATCGTAGTGTTAATAATTCGGAGTTTACTGGTGCTATTCTTCGTGACCCGAAGACTCTTCGTCGTTATCTCGCTACGGGACAGGTTAATATTGGTGATGCGGTGTTATACGTGAGTCGTTTGGAGAGCGTGTATAATAGTATTAGCGTAGAGAGTATTATTGTTGAGGGTGTTGGTAGTGGCACTTTTGATTCTTGGGAAGTTGTTGGGGTATTGGAGGAGTTCGCGCCGAAGGGACAGGTAGTATTTGGTGCTTTCCGCTTGGCTCGTCGTAATGAGGTGACGTTGTCGTGAGCGAGGTTCTTTATATTCAGGGTTTGGGCGAGGTTGAGATCGTGAATTGGGGCGATTTTGTTCGGAAGCTTGGTTTTCTTGTTGGTAATGAGTTGTTGAATGAGATTCAGGATGAGGCTTTGAAGATGCGATTGTTTGATTCTGGCCGTTATGTTCGGGGGATGCGTTTCGAGCAGGAGGGAGAGAATCTTGTTTTTAGTAATGACGCTCCTTATGCTCCTTTTCTCGAGTATGGGACGCTGGAGTTCGGGGGGTCTTATAGTGAGGATTCTTGGCCGGTTCCGCCGTTTTCTAAAAAGAAGGATCTTTCTCGTCGTGAGCGAGAGCGTTTTCCTCGTGGAATGCAGCCTTTCGCTCCTTATCGCCGTGTCTTATATAGTGAGGAGCGTGTTGGTCGTGCGTTACAACGGTTGTTCGGGTGATGGTTGGTGACTCGTTTGGAGCCTGAGGCGGCGCTTCGTAATTTTCTTCGTTATCGTTTAACTGATTATAATAGTGGTAATCGTGGTGGCTCGCAGTGGGTTTTTGATGATTGGCCCCGGGATGATCTTAGTCCGGAGAGTTTCCCGCGTGTTGTCGTGTTAAAGCTCGGGGAGGGTGGTCGTCTTATCGGCTTGAGTGATAATGATACTTTTGATGAGTTGTTGTTTGAGATTGATGTGTTGGTTCATCGTGATCTCGGAGTATTGACTATTTCGCATTCTAATGAAAGTCTCGGGGTTATTAGTAATAGTCCAAGGTTGAGTTTTGATTACTTAGCTCAGAGCGTGAGTAGTATTAAACACGACGGGACTGCTTTTTCTACTTTAACGCCGGTAGTGAATGATAGCGATTTTTCTTCGCCGAGCGCTGGGACTGTGGAGTGGAGTCGTAGTACTGGAAACTTGAATTTCTCGAGTAGTGACTTGTCGTCTTATGCTGGCGAGACGATTACTGCTTCTTATAGTGAGTTGTTAGAGGGCGAGCAGTTAGCGAAGCGGGTTGGTCGTGATATCGTTGTTGCTATTCGTTCTTATTGGCGTATTGATTCCTTGCTTGATGGCTTGTTTTATCCTGAGAAGATTAGTGGTCCTCGCGTGGTAGAGTTTGGTGTTCCTGAGGGTTGGCATCGTGTTATTGTAGAGTATCGTTTTCGGAGGTTAAATACTGGAGAGGAGGTGTAAAGAATGGTTGTTTATACTCACGAGAAGACTGCTTTATTGATTGGTGTTGAGAGTACTTATGGTACTGAAGTTTCGACGACGACGAAGGTCGGTACTATCCGTTCTATTGCTCCTAATCTTTCTTGGGCTGTTAGTCCCGTGCAGGGTGCTGGTGATGGCCGGGAGGTACAGTCTTTCGTGAGGACTCGTTTTAATGCTCGTATTGGTATTGTTGTTGAGCTTCACGATTTTAGTATTCTCCGCCACGCTGTCGGGCCATTAAGTGGTGACGGGTCGAGTGGTGACCCTTATATTATTACTGAGGCTGATACTGTCGGGACTGATACTTCGACTGATATTACTCCTTTTTCGGCGGAGGTTGGGAGCGAGGGGAGTACTGAGGACGTTGATACTTATACTGGTTGCGTGATTGATAATTTCACGCTTGATTTTGTTCTCGGGGAGCCGGTAGTTGGTAGTTTTGAGATTATTACTCAGAAGGTAACGAGTAGTACTTCTAAAACGTCGTATTCTCCTCTGACGACGAAGCCTTTTTATTTCCATAGCGGGACTTTTAAGTGGGGTACAACTCCGAGTAGTGTGAGTAAGGTTCGTAGTGTGCGGATCACGTACCGTAATAACTTGATAGTGTATGGTGATTGGGGTACTCCGTTGATCGCGCAGCCGGAGGCTGGTAAGAGAGAGATTTTATGGAGTGCTACTCTCGTGATGACTGATAGTGTCGCGTCGTCGTTGAGGGATGATTTTTATGGCCAGTCTAATAGTCCGGTAACCGCTCCCGGTAATATGCCATTCACGAGTAATAATGAGTTGCATATCGTGCTTGATGAGGGTAGTAGTAGTGGTGATAAGGACGCGACGATACAGTTGGATCATTGTATTATTGAGAGTATTAGTAAGCCTATTGATATTGGTAGTGGTGATTTGGTGTTGGTAACGTTTACTGGCCGCGCCGCGACGAGTAAGAGTGATGAGTTCGTGACGTGGTACACGAATTAAAAATTATTTTTTGTTAAATTAGTAGTTCGCCAAGAGGTGAAATCGTGGAAAAAAAGACTGTGAGAGTGCGGCTTGATGGCGAGCACTACGAAGACGTAGTGTGCCGGGAATTAACTGCCGAGGAGGATTGGAAGATCTTGGAGTCTTGCCGTCGGCGGGTTCCGGATCAGAAGAACCCCGGGCGTTTTATTGAGGAGTATGATGAGAAGCGGTTGATCGCGGAGCGTTATAGCGTGATGACGAGCGGGAAGATTCCTCCGGAGAAGATTTGGGATTTGCCGCGTCGTGATCGTATCGTGTTAGGGCTTGCTTGGAACGAGTTAAATGAAGTAAGCCAAGATGAGAAAAGTCGCCCTGTGGGAAGCGATAGTGGAAGGCCGCCCACCCAGCAGGGCTCGAGTAGTGGGGCGGCCGGGGACGATGTTGAAGGCGTGGCTTCTCGAGACGAGGGGTCTTCGCCCGTGGGAGGTTGATCGTCTTCCTTTGCGGTTGATTAAGTATTTGTACTTTAAGGATGAGGCTTCGCGGAAGAGGAGTGAGGTGTTGAATGCCGGCCACGATCAAGGCGGAGTTGCGTATCGTGAACGCCGCGGCTTCTCCCGGCGTTGGCGTTAGTCCTCAGGGTGGTAGTGGTTTTCCGGAGGATGTTCGTAGTGGTTTTAGGGAGTTAGCTCGTTTTCTCCGCCGGCCGAGCACTATTTTTGGTGGTGCTGGTGGTTTAACGGGTGGTCTTGGTGGTTTAACGTCGTTAAATGGTCGTCTAATGACTGCTGCTGGTGTGGTGGCTGTTTTTAGTGCTGTGTTGACGAAGGCGATTACTACTATTAGTGATAAGTTGGCGGAGCGTTTTGGTGCTGAAGATACTGTTGATGTTCCTCTTGATGTGAAGCCGACTCCAACAGAGTATTTTTATCAGATAAACCAGCCGGTTACAGGTGGCGTCTTAGATATTACTCCGACTGGTCCTAAGGGTGTAGAGGCTACTCCGGAGCTCGTGTGGGATCCCGAGCGTGGTGGTTGGCGGTTGAAGAATCAAGAGGATTTTTTTTCTGGTCTTGGTCAGCAGTTTAATAAGGATTATCCTTTTCTCTCTTATTCTGTTTTTGGTTTTGGTACTGGTGATAAGAAGAGAATTAGTGATTTTGATTTGCGACCGGAGGTTATTAAAGCCGGTACTGTTCGGGTTTATGAGCGTCTCCGTGATATCGCGGAGGATATGGTTATTAATGAGGAGGAGCAGGAGGCTTTAATAAAGTCTCGGAAAGAAGTTCTTGACTTACTGGTTGATCTTGATGAGAAGAAGCTCTCGCTGGAGTCTCAGGGTAAGGAATTAACTAAAAGTGATTTAGATGCTCGGAAGGGTGTTATTGATGTTTTAAGTATTATTGATGAGATGTTACTTGGTGAGATTGATAAGAAGAAGTTGCAGATTGAGCTCCAAGAGCAGGAAAATAAATCTTTAAAGGAGAAGCTTCGTATAATTAGAGAGATTAATGATGAGAGTGGAGAAAGTCGTTCTCGAACGCGTAGTAAAATGTTCCGTACTGGTATTATTGGTGAGGAAGGAGAGTATCGCGGTCGTGTTGTTTCTCTTCCGGGTGTGGGTGATAAATTCGTTGGTATTAAAGTTCCGGGTAGTTGAAAATGGCTTATGATAATAGTCGTGGGAAGTTATATGATCCTGACTCTGATATTATTTTTGATATGGGGAAAGTAACGAGCGAGGATGTTTCTTTAAGTGCTGGGTTGTTCCGGAAGGCGGTTCCTACTCGGAAGGCTGATAATGCTGTCGTGGAGAGCGTTTGGGGGCGCGTGCGCTTTATTCGTGTTGAGGGTGAGTTTCACGGTACGCAGTTGGAGATGGAAACTTTTATTGCGCAGTTCACGAGTCGTGTTGATATTAATGGTTTTCAGAAGGCGTTGCATTATTATCCGTTGTTGCACCCGAGCCACGCTGGCGGGGTAGAGGGGTACCAGACGAGTTATTATAGCGTGTTAATTAATGATTTTAGTTATCGTTTAGAGCGGGAGAAAGGTGGTTTTATCTTGTTATATGATCTTGAGTTATTTGAGGGTACAAGGGTGAAGGATTATTTGAGCTGACTTTGGTGGTTTGTCGTGGCGATCGTTGGTTCAAAAACTTACGTTACTATTAATGGTGTTGACGTTAGTGATTATGTTCTTTCTTGGAAGGCTACTGAGAGTTTAGATATGATAGTTGATATTGCGGAGTTATTATTAAGTGGTGATGTCGTTAATATCTTGAGTATTAGTAATGAGCAGGTTGTTATTATTAAGCGTGGGAAGAGTACTGGTCAGGAGAGTCTTATTTTTTCTGGTTTTATTAAGCTCCATAGTCCGAAGGGAGCTACTATCGAGGTTGAGGTGGAGAGTAAGCTTGGCTTGTTGGGTCGTCGTCAGGTGACGAAGACTTATGATAAGGATATTGATCCTCAGGGTGGCGTGTTGAGTAGTATCGCGGAGGATATTATTAGTAATTATGGTGGCTTGCGGGTTTCGGTCGTTGATAGTAGTGGGGTAAGCCGTCCCTTACAGATTTATAATTGTAATCGTGATGTTTGTTTGGAGCGCGTTGAGCGTTTGCGCGAGGTGCTCGATTGGGTTTTGCGTTATGACTATGAGGCTGATCAGGCGGTGTTTGAGCCGAAGGGTAATACGACGCACTCGATGGTCTTGCGTTATAATACTGTTGGTTCTTCTAATGTTGAGAACGTGCCGAAGTGGGAGTTTGATAGTGATGGGATGGTGAATAAGGTTGAGGTTATTGGTCGGCCGTTGGAGGATGTTCGTACGGAGACTTTTAGTGGTGATGGCGTGACGACGACTTTTACTCTCTCGGAAACTCCGTTATATACTGAGGTTAGTATTGGTGGCGCGCGGCAGGTTCTTGGCGTTGAGGGTAGTACGAGTGATTATGATTATACGGTGAAGCAACACTCTCGGGAGGTTATTTTCCGGAGTGCCCCGGCGAGTGGTTCTAATAATGTTAGCGTGACTTATGGCGTGTACCGCCCGATTAGTATTATTTTAGAGGACTCTGATAGTATTGATGCTTATTCTCCTACCGACCCGGTGACTGGTGAGAAGTTGCCTTTTGAGAAGAGTTTTAAGTTTGATGATGTCGTGACGATGGAGGATGCTGAGAAGCGGGCGGAAGAAATATTATCTCACTTGTCACAGCCTTTAAAGAGTACTATCGTGGAGGTTGAGCACCCGGTTTCTACTATTCGCGCGGGGATGAGTATTCGTTTTGTTGATGAGATTAATGGTATTGATGATTATTTTATCGTGAAGGAAGTTGTTCATCAGTGGCCGGAGCCGGTTGATATCGTGAGTATTGGTCAGGAGAGGGTTTTTCAGAAGAATACCTTGGTTGGTATTGAGGATCGTCTTAAGAAGCTTGAGAAGAGGGAATTAAGTAATATTGATCTCGTGACTATCCGGAAGGATGGTATTGGCGAGTTGAGGGTTTTTGGTTATGAGAAGACTTATGTTCGTGACGTGACTTATGATGGTGCTTGGGGGAAGGGTTTTGGTGATGGCGGCTCGAGTGTAGCGTCGCTTACTTGGGGAGAGTCTGGGGCGGTGTGGCAGGATAGTTATTCTCATTCTCCTTCGCTCGTTAGTGTCGTGTGGCCGAATAATACTGCCGAGATTGATTTTTGTGATGATGATCTTATTGATACTATTAATAGTACGGCGACTATTAATACGAGTAATTGTAGCGTAACTTTTGGGACGCCGGCGGAGACGTTAATCCTCGGGCCGTTGCATAAAGGTATTAGTGGTACTGATTCTTCTCCGTCGGTTATTTCTTCGGTTACTATTCGCGTACCGAGTGATTGTTTAACTGGTAGTTTTGATAGCGTAGATGTTAGTAGTGATGGTAATAATTGGGAGGGAGTGAGTGGTGACGTGACGAGTATTAATGGCGCGGTTCATTCTTTCGGGACTCCGGGGAGTAGTGTTTTCGTGCGTTTTACTGCTGCTAATGCGAGCTTAAGTGGTTTGGATGGTAATGGGAAGATCCGTACTGTGGTATATTGCCGGGTGGTTGATTAATGGTTTCATTACAGGAATATTTAAAAAGTCGTGCTCGTGATGAGGAGTTGATGCTCTTGTGGTATGAGGATAATGTTCGCCGGTGGCGTGATCGTCGTTATCGGTTGCGGGGTGGTCGTTCTTGACTCTTGAGGTGACGAAGGAGGGGGCGAAGTTGTTATTGGATCGTGCTTTTAATGATGATGGTAGCGCTTCTTATACGCCGGTGAGTAGGGGGTGGGTTGGTATTGGACAGTTTGACCCGTCTATTGATGATACTGATTTGACTCGTAGCGTGCCGATTAAGAATAATAATGTTGAGGTTGTTGATGATTGCGAGACTGCTGATTGGAGTGAGAGTGCTGATGCTACTGCTGACTCTTTAAATTCGAGTAGTTATGTCGAGGGCAGTAATAGTCTTAATCTTGGGAAGAGTGGTACTTCGAGCACGAGTTTTAGTTATAATAAAGCGACGACGAGTGTTGATTTTTCTGGAAAGACATTGTTCTTATTCTTGTATGTTACTTCTTTGTCGGACTTGGCTTCTTCTGGTACTGCGGTGAGGGTGAAGTTTGGTAGTGACTCGAGTAATTTTTATTATAATGATTTCTCAGTGAGTGATTTGAGTACTGGTTGGAATGCCTTGTGGGTTGCGCAGTCGTCGGCGAGCGTGACTGGTTCTCCGGTCGTGTCTGCTTGTGATTATAGTGAGATAGAGTTTTTTGTTGATGACGCGAGTGATACGGTTGCGAGTGGTGATTTGCGGATGGATTATTGGCACGTCGCTGATAGTACTGATTTTGCTGAGGAGTTCACGACTGGTTATCCGACGAGTGTTAGTGATTCGTTGCAGGTGGAGGCTCGTTTTGAGATTTTGGATACTGAGTGTAATGGTTTCCGGTTGAATGGTGTTGCTTGGAAGAATACTGACTCTGGGACTCCGACGACTGTTGCTATTGGGAAGCATTTGGTTGTTGGGAAGGATAGTACTGAGCAGGTGATTGAGGTGTTAAAGTTACGGTTGCGGTTTACTTGATTTGAGGGGTGGTAGTAGTGGTTATTACTAATGGTAATCTCCCGGACGCTAATGATGTTCGTAATCTTTTTAGTGGTCACGGGAACGTGCTCGTTGGTCAGAGTGGTGTTATTTGGTTGCCTATTCCTATTGATAATACGAATGGCGCTCGTAGCGTGAAGTTGTGGTTGTGGGGTAAAAAGGCGGGTGCGAGTGCGAATGTTATTAATCACGGCTCTCCACGACATTATCACGGTCAGTTACAAATGTATTTTTATCGTAGTAGTAGTCCTGATTTAGTTACTGATTGGGATGATAGTGGTCCTGCTTGGGAAACGAGTAATGAGAGTACGAGTCGTTTTGATTGGCGATTTAGCGGTGGAGATTCTAATGGTAGTGGTAACGTTGGTGATAGTGATTATAATACGACTATTCCTTATACTGCGGTTCCGCAGGCGGTTCAGATTTGGATTGATGGCTCGGAGTACACTGCTACTATTGGCGATCCTAATAGTAAGGGCGCGACGATGTATGATAGCGCTAATGATGATTGGGGTGTTGATGGCTCGACGGAGTGGGAAACTGGAGAGCTTGACTTGTCGAGTGTTATTAGTTGGACTGCGGGAGTTCATTATTTAGAGTTAAAAGAGACTGGTGGTACTGGGGGGACTCTTATTTGGTTATTGCGGGTGGACGGATGGTAAGTCGTGTTGTTATAGAGTGGGCTAATAATTTTTTGCTTCGTCTTGCTCGTCGTCGCGCCGCGTTATTGACTGGTGGTTTTGATCCCGGCGCTCCTTCCCAGCGTGATAAGCCGAGCCCGAAGAGTAGTTACTCGGTTAGTTTTCTTCGTTCTCGGTTGTTAAAGCTTTTTCCTCCGAGCGAGGGTTTTCTCGTGAGTCGTATCGCTAATACTAATAGTATGGAGCCTTTGTTTGATGATAGTGATCTTGTTGTTCTTGAATTATTGACTGGTCGTTGGCGTCGTGATCGTTTGCGTCGTGAGCCTTTTGCTCCCGGGCAGGTGGTCGTGTATCCTTCGAGTGTGGGGCGTATTATTCACGTTTTGAAGGAGCGTACTATTTTTCTTGGTCGTCCAGCGTGGGTTGTTCAGGGTTTTAATAATTTCTTGCCTGATATGGCGAAGATTTTGGAGGATCGTATTGAGTCGCGGCTCGTTCTTGTTGGTTATGGGCGGAGAGTGAGAGAAGGTGACTGAAGTGGATTCTGACTTGTTAATGAAGGAGTTTCAGGATTTGAAGAGTGGTTTGGCTTCGTTGCGTTCTGAGGTTCGTGGTATTAGGGAGTTGCTCGTGGGGAATGGGATGCCGGGCTTGGTTCGTGAGGTTCGTCGTAATACGGAGTATCGTATTGGGGCGGAGACTCGTGGGCAGTTGTTGCGGTTCGCGGTTGGTAGTGGTTGGTTGTTGAGTTTGGCGAGTTTGGTGTTTTTGTTGTTAAATGGTAAGTTGTTTGGTTAGCGTGGAGGTGGTGTGTGATGGTAGAGTTGTGGAATTATGTGTTAGTGGCTGGTGTTAGTGGCGCGGCTTGGAGTTTGTTGCAGTTCGTGAATAAGGTTGCTGATCGTGAGAAGGCGGAGCGTTGGCGGGATATTGATGTTTTTCGTGTTGTTCGTAGTGTCTTGTTAAATGGTATTGGTGGTGGTGTTGGCGTGTGGTTGTTGCCTTCTCTTGGCGTGGAGGGCGTGTCGTATCCTCTCGCGGTCGCGGCTGGTGTTTATGGGGAGAAGTGTTTTGAGTTGTTGCGTCGCGTGGCTGGTCGTTTGTTTCCCCCGAAGTAATTTTTTTTTATGGGTATATTGGCGTGATGGTTTTTATCGCTTGTATGATGTTTATGTCGTGGAGGTTGGTGCTCGTTGAGGTATGTCCGGAAGTCGTGGTTTATCCCTTATAATAGTTTGGCTGGTCTTGAGGAGTTTTTGGAGGAGTTGCGGGTTCGTGATGAGCGGGAGGGTTCTGACTTGTTGGAGGGTACTATTCGTAATCTCGTAGTACAGACTGATTATCATTCCCCGAGTCTTTTTTTGTTGCGTTATGATGAGTGGTGTTATCTTGCTTATCGGTTTCTTGGTTGGAATGTTGGTTTTTTTCGTGGGTGATCTGTCGTGGAGTTAGTGAATGGTTGGGTTCGTGATGATAGTGGTTGGCGGTCTTCTTATTTTTATGAGCGTGGTGCTTATCGTGCTCGCATTATTGTGGAGTCTTATCCTCGTGGTTCTCCGGTGATGACGAGTAGTGTGGAGTGGCGGGTTAATGATTATTCTTTTATTGTCGTGTATAGTGGTTCTTATCGTTTTGGTTCTCGTTTTCAGGCTCTTGGTTTCTTGTGTGGTGAGATGAGTCACTTGGAGCGCGTGATTTTGGCTAATGAGGTTTTTCGCGGCGAGTGAGTGTTTTTTTAAAGGTTTTTCTCGCTTTTCCGGGGGTTTTTAAATAAAAATCGCAAGTTTTATATATATGTTATACCTATAAGTTGTCAGAAAAACAAGAAATAAGGAAAAAACGCGAAAGGAGGTTAGGAAAAATGGAAGAAGGAAACAAGGAGGAGAAAAATATAAAGAGCGAGGAAATAATACAGTTGAAGAAGGAAGTCGAGGCGTGGCTGGCGGGAGACCAGAGCCGGCCACCGAAAAAGGCCGCCGGTAATATTTGCGCTTCTTTTGGCGTCAAGGAGTCTGATAATAAGGTCGTAGAGAAATTCATAAAAGAAGCTATTAGTTGTTGTAGTAATAGGACGGAGGAGTTGAAAACCCTCTTGCCTCGGCTGACAGGAAGAGAGCTACTTATTATTTTTAATTATATTCGCTTCCGGGATTTTTTCGGAGGAAATTGGAATTAAGGGTGGTGTTTATAGTAGGACAGGTGAGAAAAAAAATGACCCGAGATTTAATTATTAAGGAGTATGGCCGGGCGGGTTTTTTCTTAAGGCTCGCTCGTGCTTGGCGGCGACAGCAAGGTTCTTGGCCGGTCGTGGGGATCTCCCTCGCCGGTCTTGATCAAGGAGAAGAGGAGGTGTAAAGGATGGAAGAAGGAAACAAGGAGGAGAAGGAAACGCGGAAAAAGCCTTATATCCCGCCGGACTGGTGGCTTTGGGAGGAGTAATAATGAATGTAGAGCCGGATCTTCGGGGGTGATATTCGTGGCGAGATTTATTAAGTGCCCGGTTTGCGATAGTAAAGCCGAGATCGGTTTTTATCGTGAAGATGGTATTAATTGGCTCTCGTGGTTTTGCACCAGCGACGGTTTTCATTGGGGTACTTATTGGGGTGGTGGTGAAGAGTGGGAAGAGTAATTATTGAGCTCGGAGATGATGGTAGCATAAAAAGTATGGGCGGGGTTGTTAATGGTCTCGAGGACTTTCGGAAACAGATGGGAAAGCTCCGGGACTTGCTGGGAATGGAAGAAGGAAATAAGGAGGTAGAAAAAATGAGAGAGTGTAGTGAAGCGGCGCTGGCCGCACAAAAAGCGCGAAAGATTCTAAAGGAGGAGTTCCCCGGGACGAAGTTTCGGGTACGATGCCATAATAATACGTTGAGTAGTAGCGTTTATGTTTCTTGGATTGATGGTCCTTGTGAGCGGCGGGTAGAGCAAGCTTTATCTTGTTTGTGCGCTGGTTATTTTGATGGGATGCAGGACTTGTACGTTTATCATCGTGATCGTGAGAGGCCAACTGTCGAGTACGTCTTTTGTGATCGGTCGTATTCTGAGGGGGTGGTTTCACGGACTATCCGGGAGTTGCGGGATCGTTATGAGGAGCTTCGCCGTGTAGAGAGTAGTGATTTAAGCTGTAATTTTATGTTCCGTGGGGTGTGGCGGAATTGGGAGCAAGTAGTAAAGAGTGAGTTGCTGGAGAAGGATTTATGAGTAATTGTTGGAGGTGGCGTATTGTTTATTGGCGGACTTTTCGGAGGCATTGGTGGGTTTGAATTAGGATTGGAAAAAGCCGGCATTTTTCAAACAATCTGGTTTGTAGTCACGCTAAAGCGTGTAGTTTCTCACGAGGTGTTCAAATGTTAGAGATAAATCGTATTTATTGTATGGATTGTTTGGATGGTTTAAAGAAGTTAGATGACGAAAGTATAGATTGTATTATAACTGACCCTCCTTATGCTATTTCACAAGAAGGCAAGAAAATTAGTAGAAAATCACTTTCTTTAAAATCTTGGAAAAGAGATATGGATATTAAATTAGATTTTGGTAAATGGGATCATTTTGAAACAGAAGATGAATTTTTCAAATTTACAGAAAGTTGGTTTAAAGAATGTGTTAGAGTTCTTAAACAAAAAAGCTGGATTTATATCTTCTTTGACAAACAAAAAACAGGATACTTTGATTTAATTCTTGCTCCAAAATATGGAATTAAAAGAAAAATAATTTTTACTTGGCTCAAAACTAACCCTTGCCCCTCTTTCCGTAAAGTTAATTGGCTTTCTGCTTCAGAATTTATCTGGGTTGGAAGCAAGGGGAGTTGTAAGTTAAAAAACTTTCTTAATCAAAGAGAGATGTTTAATTATATGCTAACACCAAATAAATCTATTTATGGCAAAACAGAGCATCCAACCGAAAAACCAGAAGACCTTATTAAAAAATTTATTTTGGTAAATACAAATAAAGGAGATTTAGTTTTAGACCCTTTTATGGGTAGTGGCACCACCGCTGTTGTATGTAAACAATTAGGAAGAAATTTCATAGGTTTTGAAATATCCAAAAAATATATTGATATTGCTAACAAGAGATTATCACAACAAACTTTAATGGAGGTGAAGGGCAATTAGCTGGTAGTAAAGAGTGAGTTGCTGGAGAAGGATTTATGAGTAATTGTTGGAGGTGGTATTTATGAAGCCGGAGTTTGATGGACGGAATGTGGTATTAAGCCAGCGTGATATTGATCTTATTCGCGCGGCGGTGAGTGTTGATTGGAAGCCTAATTTTGTTGGTATGAGCAAGGTTCTTGGTTTGCCGACGAGTACTGTTCGTTCTCGCTGGGCTCGGTTATTGCGAGAGGTTAATTTTTCGTTAGTATTGCGCGGGAAGAGTGTAGTTTTTAATAATTATGAGGGAAAGCTTTGCGAGCCTAAGGGCGAGCCTGAGGGGGGTGTTCCTAATGGCGAGTAGTCGTTTCCGGCTTTATGGCTTCCGTGATAGTAAGGAGCTCGTTCGTAGTGTTTTGGCGGATAGTGTTTTTGCGCGGCGTAATGATTATTTTCTCTTATTTGAGTGTTTGAAACGTCTCGGGGAGGATATCCGCGTTACTGTTAAGGATGCGAAGGCTTACTTTGTTTGGCGGGTAAAAGTGGAGGATGTCTTCTTCTTGCCTTCTTTTGAGACTTTTCGTCGTCGTCGCGCTGAGATCCAGAATGTTGACGGAGAGTTTTTGCCTCGGGAGAGTGTGTTGTTCGCTCGTGATCGGCGGGAGTGTTTGATCAGGGATTATTATCGTGGTTTTTGTAGCGGTGAGGGATCGTATGATATTATTAATGAGCTTGAGGAGTGGTAGCGCGGGGGGCTCGTGAATATGCGAGAGAAAATTCAAAAAGATGGGGTGATTGAGAATGGGTGATAATTATGACGAAAAACGAATATGCACACTTCAATCCAAAGAAGTACAAGGGTGATATTAAATGGTTAATTCAAAAGAAAATATGTTCTTGGAAAGGTTATCTGAAATTGAACATAATCAATGGATACATTGGAGTAAAACAATATGGGATAGATTAGAAACTATAAAGAGAGCTATTGAAGCAGATGATAAAAGAACAGCATTATTTTTATTAGAAGAACAACGAAACAAATGGGATAAAAATTGGATTCCTTATAAACAACTCGATGAAAAAACCAAAGAATTTGATAGGGTGTGGGCAAAGAAAGTATTAAGGGTAATAGGTATAAATAAGGTTGAAAAATGAAGAAGAAGCAAAAGGAAGAGTTAAAAAAAGATGTAAAAGAGTGGCTGGCGGGAGACCAGCGCCCACCACCAAAAAAAGATATTAATAATATTTACGCTTCTTTAGGCGTCAAGGAGTCTGATGATAAGGTCGCGGAGGATTTTATAAGAAGAGCTATTCATTGTTGTAGCGGTAAGATGGAGGAGTTGAAAACCCTTTTACCACGGCTGACGAGGCGAGAGCTACTCATTGTTTTTAATTATGAGAGAGAATTAAACTTGGGTGAAAGTACAAAGAATGAGGCAGTAGAAGAGTTAAAAAGGGATGTTAGGAAGTGGCTGGAAGAAGACCAGCGCCCGCCACCGAAAAAGGCCGCCGGTAATATTTGCGCTTCTTTGGGTGTTAAAGAGTCTGATGATGAGGTCGCGGAGGATTTCATAAAAAGAGCTATTCATTGTTGTAACTATAAAACAGAGGAGTTGAAAACTCTCTTTCCTCGGCTGACAGGGAGAGAGCTACTTATTATTTATAATTATGAATTGCTACAATGAAAGTGCCAGAACAGGACAAAGAGGAAATAAAATATAAGAGTTTTAGAGGAAGGAATAATTAAAGGTGTTATTTAATGGTTCGGGAGCCTTGTTGTGAGGTTTTTCGTGGTATTAATGGGAAGTTTTATTTTCGTTTCGTGAGTGCGAATAATAGAGTTTTAGCTTATAGTAGAGGTTATCGTGATTGTAAGACTGCTTTGCGCCGGGCTCGTGACGTGATGGAGATTAATGCTTTAAAGAAGGTTAGTATCGGTTCGCATAAATC
>Ga0190334_1000118_pt1 | contig 39110 bp, 20 predicted proteins | sample 48720478_MG_FD_161270 | JGI IMG/M metagenome (GOLD analysis project Ga0190334, IMG submission 161270) | Hydrothermal vent sediment bacterial communities from Southern Trench, Guaymas Basin, Mexico - 4872-04-7-8_MG | ecosystem: Environmental > Aquatic > Marine > Hydrothermal vents > Sediment ... | reverse complement strand
AAATGCGGATTCGCATCAGGGATACGTCGTCCGTTCAGCCAGTCGAGTGCCACCAGGTCAGTGTTTCCGGGAGGAATCTTTCCGGGGTACCTGCTCGGTTCGGCCCAGAAACCGGCTGGAGGCAATTCTCCCCACCCTTTATGCCACATTGCCTTATGCCCGGCTGCACAACGGTTTCTTTTCATTTTGACCGGATCCGTGTTGCCGGTAAGCAGGGCAGGCATCCAGTCGCAGTGTTCCACCCAGGAAACGGCAGCTTCAGCCACCCTCTCATTGCCCCCGAGCACATGAGGCGTTTTGGCCCAAAACCATTCGGAAGAATACACACCACCCGAATACTTGAAGTAACCGGTCTCCCATTCCCTGCACAGGTCATTGATCCAGTCCGCCTCATTGATGGAAGTATGATCCCTCCAGGGGGCGAACATTGCATCGGGATCTTCTTCAAAACCACGGAAAAGGGCAAGGGGTGTCCCGTTTTTATCCGCCGGTGCAAGGGTGAAGCCGGTGGTATCGATCGGAATGGCAGCTACCTGTTCCGCTGAACCTGGAACATTGGTCAGAATGTTTTTCACTGTATTTTCAATACCCTCGATATAATCAAGCGGATGCTGCCTGAAACGGTTCTGTACCGGATCACAGTACAGACCGTTTTCCCATCGTGGATATTCAAATACAAAGGATGCGAACTCCTCCCCGTTATCGGCCCCGACCAGCACGGCACGCATTGAATCGGTCCCGTAATCGATCCCGATGCAAAGACTCCTGTCCATTTTCTGTTCCTTTTCTTTATCGGCTGGTTGCGTCAAAAGTCTTTCATATATGGTTCAGTTCTCTTCCGCGGGGACATGGCCGACACCTCCCGGACCCGCCTCATCCACTTCCTTCATCGCAGGATAGATCTCATACAGCCTGGGGGTAATCTTTTCCGTGTTGTTGCGGTTCCTGTAAATAAAAAGAAGCGGATCATCTGTTCTTTTCATCCATTTCCTCATACTCCTGCGCATCTTTCTGATCTGGCCTGCATATGCCGGGTCATCGATCAGGTTATTCAGGGAATGTGGATCTTTTTCAAGATCATAGAATTCCTCAGGGGTGCGGTACCTGAAAAAATTCACCCTTTCGGCCATCTCCGGATCAGTTTCCGCAGCACGTTCCATGGCTTTCATGGTGAGGCCCTCGTTGTTATTGGCATAAATTCGTTCCCCGTTGGCCCATGCATTGAAGATATACAGGTATTTGTCGTTCTGCAGTCCCCTCATGGGAGTAGCTATGCTTCGCATGGGCATGGGCTTGCCATGTGCCTTGTTGTCGATCTGGGTAAAAATGATCCCCTGGTTCTTTTGTTTTTTACCCAGAAAAAGGGGCCAGCGTGATACCCCGTCGAGTTTTTCAGGCGGATCGATCCCCAGTGCCTCAAGGACGGTAGGGAAATAATCCACTTCCGATATAAAATGCGTATCATCTACAGATCCGGCTTTTATCACACCCGGCAGTCTCACGATAAAAGGCGTGCGATTGGAGGCATTGTAATTGTCACACTTCGCAAAGGGAACAGCGACCCCGTTGTCCGACATAAAGATCACAAGGGTATTCTCCCTGTAACCGCAATCATCCAATGCCTGCATAACTTTGCCAAAAGTATCGTCCAGCCGCTTGGCAGAATTGTAATAATAGCTGATCTCCTGCCGAACCAATGGCAGATCGGGAAGGAATCCAGGGACAGGAACTTCTTCCGGGCTGTATATCCTGGAAGGCCTCTCCCATCCGTTCCTCAGGGGCAGATCGGGATTGAAGAACGGACGGTGGGGATCATGCGAATTGACCATGCAGTAAAAGGGTTTCCCGTTTTGCCTGCATGAATCAAGGAAATCCTTTACGTGTTCATAATACAGGGATGGGCTGCGCCCGTTTCCCAACTGGTCCTGATATACTGTACGGTCCCAGGTATATTCGGGTTTCGGGGTAGAATGCTCCACCTTCCCGAACACACCGGTTATGTAGCCCTCATTTCCCAAGATCTCCATCAAAACGGGTAACGGACTGCCCGTTTGCATTTTCATGAACCCCATCACACCGCTGTTATGCCCATACAAGCCGGTTGCCAGTATCCCCCGGCTGGGTTGCGAAATGGAATTGTTCACATAGGCGTGCACAAAACGTATGCCCTCACTGGCAAAACGGTCCACATTCGGTGATATATCTGCCACCTCCGAACCGTAACATCCCAGTGAATTCCTGTCCAGGTCATCGGCTGTGAACAACAGAATATTCAAAGGGGATTCCTGGGTCATGGACAGTTCTGGCCGCAATACAGCACTCCCAAGCAAAATAGCTGATAATACTTGATTGTTCATTTCTGTTTGTTCTCCCTTTATTTGATCCTTTCAACTTTCGTGTAATATGCACTGCAGATGGGTTTCCCATCCTTGTCGAGGAACCAGGTCTCCACCACCTGTACACCTTTTTCCAGTTCCACAGTAAATTTAACTTCTGTCTGGCCCGGGGAGGTAACTATCGTCTGGTCGTAAGAACCCACTTTCAGCCGGGCCTTTGCAATGGGAACTGCTCCCCTAACCCTGCCATGCCGGTCCTCCATAGGATCGTTAAGCGGGATATTCCCTGCCGGGTGCCAGCGTGAAAGAGTGAATTCATAGTTACCTGGAGTATCCACAATGACATCCCAGTAACCGATCCTGTTACCGGCAAGCAGGTTGCCCAGATTGTCGGCATAGGAACCCTGCCAGTCAGATGAATAGAGCATCAGGGGATTCTGCTTCTCATTTCCCAGATGGATATACCGGGGCTTTTCATAATCGGGCATGGTCTTTTCCCGCCATTCCTTGTAATGCTGCTTCAGTTTTTCCACCACCTCAGGATACTGTGCAGACACATCGGTTGTCTGACCGGGGTCGGTCGAGAGATTGTACAGTTCCTTGTCCATGACCAGTCTCCATTTTTTCCACATCACAGCCAGGTTTTCCTGCGGCCGGTATGGATTATCATATTCCACGACGAGGATTCTGTCGTCGAGACCGGAATCATCACCCTTGAATACAGGGGCAAGGGAAGAACCGTCCAGTTCAAGATTTTCAGGTTTTTCCAGTCTGCACCAGTCCATCAGAGTTGGGAGAATGTCCTGGCATTGCGTGAGGAGATCGATGTCTCTCGGTTTCCCCAGGTCCCCGTCAGGCCATCTTATAAAAAGAGGAACGCGGTGACCTCCTTCATAGGGTTCTGTTTTGTGGCCCCGCATTCCCGCATTAAATACATTGTGCCCCTGAACGGTACCGTTGTCTGTCATATAGATCAGGATTGTATTGTCAGTAAGCCCGGCCTGATCCATGGTTTCCATCAATCTGCCCATGTTCTCGTCGATATTGGCGATCTGGCCGAAAAATTTAGCTGTGGTCTCGTCCATTCCTTTTTCCAGGTAGGGATCCGAATAGACATCGTCGACGAGGTGAGGTCCGTGCGGACAATTGGTGGCCAGGTATACAAAGAATGGCTTGTCCCCTTCTTTCCACTTACTGATATAATCCAGGGTCAGGTCGAACCATACATCCGTGCAGTACCCTTCATATTTCTCCCACACGCCATTATGGTTGTATGTATCGTTCCAGTAGGTATTCCCAAAATAATCGGCAATGGAGGTAATCCCCCATGCACCATGGTGTACGGTCTCCTGGAAGCCCCGGTCCTGCGGCCGGTAAGGATAGCTGTCACCCAGGTGCCATTTCCCGAACTGGGCGGTCTGGTAGCCGGAAGCACTGAAAATGTCGGCCATGGTGGGTACTTCCTCCCTGATCATGGATCTTCCGAGGCAGACCGCACTTGCTCCGTTATCTTTGCAATCCCGCCCGGTTATCAGTTGTCCGCGGGTAGGAGTGGACATGGGAGCCGAGTGGAAATCGGTCAACCGGATACTCTGGTCATGCAGCCTGTCCAATTGCGGCGTCTGCAGTACCGGATTACCGTGTACGGACAGGTCCCCGTATCCCTGGTCATCGGTCAGCACGATGATCACATTGGGTCTGGCCTCCCATTCTTTCTCCGCATGTTTACAGGATACCAGGGAGAATGCCACTCCGGCGCCAGCCAATGAGCCCATCATCACTTGTGAAATTTGGCTTTTTATCATCTTATTTAAATGTTTTGGTTCCCTTTAAGCTGGCCTTTCAAACAAATCAATCTGACAATCAATTCGTTTCAAAGGCATAGCTTAAACGTTTAAATTTAAAAATATATTTTCATTTTCCATTTTTTCATGGGATAATTCCTGTCAGGCCTGCTATTTAAAACCGTTTTACCCTTATTATTCTTTCCGGTATTGCCTGAAAAAATCCCAGAAAAGGTCAGCGATGACCATGCTGTGGTTCTTTCCGTTCGGGTACCTGTGCGGAAGGTCCCTGATCAGATAAAACCTGAATTCATTCCGTGGTTCTTCCCCTTTGAAAACATAGCAGAGGAGACTGTCGGTTCCCTCATAACGATACACAGAATCCAGTTCCAGGGCATCCACCATATCCATGACCCGCCTATAGAGGACCGGCGTTTCCAGGGCCTCCTCTCCCCAAGGGGGGAGTTTACCTGTTTTCTTTGCGATGTTTTCATCGCCGATGGCCAGGCAGGACGGAATCAGCGAAACGGCCCGGAAAGATGTATCCTGGAGGAAACCTGCCATGATCGAAGTCGCAGCCAGGATATCCGATGCCTCAAGGGTTAGCCGACTCACGAAATTCCCGCCATTCGAAAAACCCGACGCATAGATCCTGCCCGCATCGACAGGATAGTTTTTCTGCAGGAACCTGACCATTTCCCTGAAAAACAATACATCGTCATAATGAACCTGGCCCGGACAGGCATAACCGTCCAGTTTTCCTTCGTTCCACTTGGTAGTGTTCCTTTTTCTGCCGTTTTCTTCTATGCAGTAGGTCAATGCCGAGGGGAACACTGCGATAAGTCCCTCCTTGTCGGCCTTCTCCTTCCAGCCTGAAATGTTATAGAATTTCTCCCCGTTCCCGCCCGTGCCGTGGAACATGAAAACCACAGGCATGGGGAGACTGTATAAACCGGCAGGCTGGTAAACAATGAATTGTCGGTCGACCCCATCCACATTGATGATATGGTCAGATCTCCCCGGAAAGCCTTCAATTTCCTGAGAAAAGGCCGCAACTGCCGGTATCACACCTAAAATAACCCATACGATCATTTTTTTCATCTTCAGTTTATTTTATAGTTCTCCTTGTTGTAAACCGGAACCCGGTTTTTCGTGTGTCCGGCAAGCCGGATGTTCTGCACCAGATCGTCATAGAACCTTTGTGCTTCAGGAACCAGTCGGTCGACAACCTCCCGGTGCTGGTCAATCCTGTTGAACCGCTCAGACACATCAGCCCCCAGATCATAAAGTTCTTTCGGGTCCACTTTTCCCTCCTCATCGATCTGCACCAGCAACTTCCACCGCTCATCCCTTATTCCCAGGTAATTTGCTTCTCCCTCACGGCTGCCGGCCATGTAATGGAAAAACTCATGCGGGCTTCGGTCGCTCTTCCCTGAGATCAGGGGCCAGATATCCAGGCCATCGATGATCCTGCCATCGGGAACTTTGGCCCCTGCCAGACCGGCTAATGTGGGAAGGATGTCAAGATTCCCTGCAATCTCCCCCGTTCTCCTGCCTGCAGGTATTTTACCGGGCCACCAAAATATTGCCGGCACCCTCACCCCTCCTTCGTACACCGTACCTTTTCCGGCACGCAGGGGACCAGCCGACCCTCCATCGATGCCATACTGCAGCCAGGGACCATTGTCGGTGGTAAAAATGACCATGGTATTCCTGTCCAGTCCAAGTTCCTTCAGTTTGTCAAGGATCCGACCCACGCTCCAGTCGATCTCCATCACCACATCCCCGTACAATCCCCTAAAAGACTCTCCCGCATACTTGCCTGAAACAAAAAGAGGAACATGAGGCATGTTATGAGCCAGGTACAGGAAAAACGGCCGATTGCTGTTCTCAGAAATAAAACTGATTGCTTCTTCAGTATAACGGGTGGTCAGATACCGCTGATCGGGGTTCAGTTCGATCACCTCCTTGTCCCTCATAAGGGGCAGGTCATTGGGGAATCCTCCCTTTGGGCGATAATAAGACCCCTCGCCTGCAAAACCGGTATATGCCGCACGCTTCCGCATGGCCAGCATCATACTATCCTCTTCAGGCTGTGGCTGCATCTTCGGATGGTATCGCCACATGTCATTTGAGAATGGGATGCCGAAATAGGAATCGAATCCCTGGCTGACCGGAAGGAACTCCAGCGCATCCCCCAGATGCCATTTGCCGATGGCTTTTGTGGCATATCCTTTTTCCTTGAGGACCTCGGCAATGGTGATCTCATCGGGATGCAGACCATATGGAGAAGACGGCCCGGGATTCCTGGCATGGCTCACCCTGGCCGGATAACAACCGGTCATGAGCTGGGCCCGGGAAGGAGCAGAAAAAGGTGCAGCATAAAAACTGGTAAAACGTACCCCCTCTTCAGCCATCCTGTCGATATTGGGAGTCCGGATATTCGGAGAACCATAACAACCCAGGTCCCCGTAACCCTGGTCATCAGTAAAGATGATGATGAAATTCGGGAGGTCTTCTGCGACCTCTGCTTGCCGGCACGAAGAGAAAAATCCTGCCGTGGTGACCGCAAGGCCTGCCGGTATCCCATACCTGCTGATCAGATTTTTTTTCATGGTTGATTTGATTTGGGTTCAGTGGTACCAACCGGACGGGTCATGGATGGATCAGACATTTCCCTGTCAAATGCTTCCATGTATTCCATCAAACGTTCCACCACATCCGGATGGTCTTCAGCCACATTGTGTGATTCAGAAATATCTTCCTTCAGGTTATACAATTCAAGTCCTGTCGCACCGTCCCGGTGGAGTTTCCATTTCCCCGACCTGACAGCGACCAACTTATCGCGCCTGTGATAAAAAAACTTTTCGTAGGGAGAAACCGCCCCTTCTTCCCCTGCAAGGATTGGCCAGATATTACTGCCATCGATGATCCTGTCATCCGGGACTGACGCCCCGGACAGATAGGCAAAAGTAGGAAGGATGTCCATGGCAGTCACCAGCTCATCTGAAACCTGCCCGGGCGGTATATGTCCCGGCCACCGCATGATACCGGGCACACGCATTCCACCTTCATAAGTGCTGCCTTTTTTCCCTCTAAGAGGAAATGCACTACCCACAAAAGGTCCATTGTCGGTAGCAAAAAATATAAATGTCCTTTCATTCAGGCCATTCTCTTCCAGTGTTCTCAGTACCTCACCTACCGACCAGTCCAACTCTTTAATGACCTGTGGAAACAGGGCTTTTCTTGTCTGGTAATCAATATCCCTGTTTTCCTTTTTAAGAATTTCGATGATGCTGTCAGACACCTCCTTCATATAGGGAGGGGAAACGTGCAGTGGCATGTGGGGCATGGGATGCGGTATATACAAGAAGAAGGGTTCGTCCCTGTGCCTCACAATAAAATCTACCGCTTTTTTTGTGATCCGTTGTGTCAGGTAATCGGCATCCGGATCCAGTTCAATGACCGTATCTCCTTCGTATAGAGGCAGGGAAGGAAAATGGAAGAACTTCTGCCTTGGATGATATGGATGAATATCATGACTATATGGAAGCCCGAAAAATTCATCGAATCCCTGTTTGGTGGGCAGGAACTCAGGAGCATCTCCCAAATGCCATTTGCCGAATATCCCGGTGGCATAACCTTTTGTTTTCAGGAGTTCGGCAATGGTGATCTCCTCAGGATTCAGGCCCCATTTGTCGTTTGAAAGAAGTACAATGAACCTGGAACCCTCTGCCAGTCCTATCCTTTTCGGGTAGGAACCCGTCATCAGGGCAGATCTGGAAGGAGAACTCAATGGACCGGCCACATAGAAAGAGGTCAGCCGGATCCCTTCCTCAGCCATCCTGTCAATATTGGGTGTATTGACATGGGTAGCACCATAGCAGCTCAGGTCATTGTAACCCTGGTCATCAGTAAAAATGATGACAAAATTCGGAGGCGGTTCAGCTTTACGGGCACAACCGAATCCGGTCATCACCGACAGTATGGCCACTCCGGCTTGAAATGGCACTGTCTTTGAATTTCGTTTTTCTAAAGCTTTCATCATTCATCCATTTGATCAAAATCAATGTGGGAGCTGACGGCCCTGTAGGTACCGTCGGCTACCCGGCTGAACCGGTCCACTATTTTCCCGTATTCAGGTTCATTTACCAGGTTTTTTCTTTCCAGCGGGTCCCAGACATAATCATACAGTTCCCTTGCAAGCGTTTTCCCGTTTGGACCACCTGCAGCAGCATCCTTTTCCACCCATACCACGTAGCGATACCTTTTCGAACGGTAGGAATAGCCCATCACTTTCCCCCTCGGGAACTGGGAAATGGCGACCGGTTTGATTTCTGCTACAGGATCATCCAAAACCGGAACAAGGCTGGTCCCGTCTTTTTCCTGGGGGATCGCGATCCCCGCCAGATCGGCCAGGGTGGGATATACATCTGTCAGCTCAACCAGCGAAGTACTGATAGCACCGTGAACACCTGCCGAAGGAGCAGCAATAATGAGGGGCACCCTGGTGGATTCTTCGAAGTTGGTAAGTTTGCACCACAGACCATGGTCACCCAGGTGCCAGCCGTGGTCTCCCATCAGCACCACGATGGTGTTGCGGGCCATTTCAGTTCTTTCCAGCTGGTTGAGAATTTTCCCTACCTGGGCATCAATAAAGCTCACACAGGCATAATAGGCATGGATCAGCTCGAGTTGCCTGGCATCATCCAGGGGGCCGTCGTCGGGAATATCTTTATAGGACCGGAGTTCCTTGAAATTATGGTAGGCATAACGTGGGCTCCCTTCCGCCCTTTCCCTGAATACTGCTGTTCTGAAGGTATCCCTGTCATACATGTTCCAGTATTTTGCAGGTGCCGTAAACGGCAAGTGGGGGCGCCTGAAACCCACGGCCAAGAAGAACGGCTTTCCGGTTGCAGCAAATTCATTCAGGAATTCGACAGCCCGTTTCGCGATCATCCCGTCAAAGTAAACCTCATCATCCACTTCGGCCCGTTCCATAGAAGGCCTGAAACCATTGTAACGGGGATTGAACCTGCCACTGTCGGGCAATTGACGCCTGAGGGCGTAGGCTACTCCTTCAGCATCGAAGTAGGCAGGTTTCCGGCTCCAGGAAATGCTGTCTTCCTCCGGAGTCAGGTTTCTGGTATCGAAAACCTTCCCCACACCGATACTTGTATACCCGTTTTCTTTGAAGAGCTGGGGCAGGGTAATGATCCCGGGATTTAGTTCCCTGAACAATTTGTACTCCGAATTCTGATTCATGAACCAGGTACGGATATTATCGGGACGCATGCCTGTCAGGATGCTGGCCCTTGAGGGTCCACAGATGGCCTGGGCACAGTAGGCATGCTGAAATACCATCCCATTTTCAGCCAGACGGTCAATATTTGGGGTTTTTGCCAGCGGATCCTCATAGCATCCCAGCAGGGGCTTCAGGTCGTCGACAATTATGAAAAGTACGTTGGGCCTGGTATTTTCAGGGGATAACTTTGCCAGCAGGTTATGGCAAAAGCTCATTGAGAATACCAGGCTCAACGTTACTTTACCATACAAGTGAAAGGAGAATCTCATTCTTATATCAAATGATCGGCTTTCAGGAATCTACCTGCTTGAACCTGCCTTTCTAATTTCCTCCAGCTTTTGCCGCATCTTTTCGGCCACTTCCGGATACTGGTTGATCACGTTGGTGGATTCCGAAAGATCGGTTGCAAGGTTGTACAATTGCTGGTCGGGTGCATTGGGTTTGAATTTCCCGTCTTCGATATCGCTGTTCACCTCTCCGGCAAATTTCAGTGCAGGGGGACCGCCAAATGCATGGTCACCCGGGTTGCGGGCACCAAATCCTCCACCACCTTTTGCGCTGATATACATCCAATCTCCCTGGCGAAGAGCAATGTTGGAGGGACGGAAGGCAGCGATAACAAGGTTATCCCTCAGCTCCTCACCGGTTGTGCCCAACAGGACAGGAAGCATGTTGTAACTGTCGGGAGCATCTCCTTCCTTCAATTCATATCCCACAAGGGATGCCAGGGAATGTAGCATGTCTACGTTGCTGATGAGCTGATCGGTCCTGGATCCGGCTTCCACTTTACCGGGCCACCTCACGATCATGGGCACCCGGTGTCCGCCCTCCCAGGAATCGAACTTAAATCCCAGCAGGTCACCGTTCTGACGGTGCCCGGCCCTCCATGCATCCTGACCACCCCGGTTGATCATCCCTCCGTTATCGCTGGTAAAGATGAGCAGGGTGTTGTCGGCCAGGTTTTCCTCATCCAGGGTTTTCATGACTTCACCCACGATCCAGTCCAGTTCATGAATGAAGTCGCCGTAGCGTCCGGCCTCGCTTGTCCCTTTGAACCGGGGATGCGGGGTAAATGGATGATGAATGTTGGTGGTAGCAAAATAGAGGAAGAAGGGTTGGTCCTTATGGGTCTTGATCCAATCCACGGCCTTGTTCTTCAGCGTAGTGCCTACCATTTCATCGTCGTACAGGGCATGGGCGGCCTTTGCCCCTCCCATCTTGTCGATTTTGAATTTTTCATCGAACACTTTTGTTTCCGCGGTTTTACCATATACGATCGGATCATCCGGATCCAAACCTACCACCCCGTGATTTTCCACGTATACAAAGGGTGGATGGCTGTTCACCGTAGGTATCCCGAAGTAATAATCAAAGCCGAGTTCCAGCGGACCGGGTTTCAGTTCACCGTTCCAGTCGGGTTTCCCTTCCCCGAAGCCCAGGTGCCATTTCCCAATCACGGCCGTGGCATAGCCTTCTGCCTTCATCACATCGGCAATGGTAAGCTGGTTAGTATCGACAATAAGTTCAGCCTCATCGAATATCGGACCAAATGACTTAACCCGGAAAGGATATTCCCCTGTAAGCAGGGCATAGCGGGAAGGAGTGGATACCGCCGATGCGGTATGCATGTCGGTGAACAAACGTCCCTGGCTGGCCAGCCTGTCAATGTTGGGCGTTTTCACCTTGGTGGCACCGTAACACCCCAGGTCCCCGTACCCAAGGTCATCGGCATAGATGATCACGATGTTCGGTTTTTCCTGATTTCTGGTTTCCTTGTTGGCACATCCGGTATGCACCAGTCCCAGGCCCAGCAATACGCCGCTTCCGATTGCCAGATGATGGCGACGGATAAATTCATCAATTTTCATGATTTAGTTTTTCTTTGTTTGAGTTATAATTTGTTTAATCGGTTCAATAAACTTATAAATGTAATTCTTTCCCCTATTTTATTCAAGCCTGCCAGGCGACCGGCATTCTTCTCCATATCTGTCGGAAAGGCTGTCCCCAAGTTTCAGGCTAATGCTGTCGGCCAGTTCTGTCAGTTCCTTCACCACCTCCGGGTATACTTCACTCATATCATACCACTCGCCCGGGTCCCTCCTCATATCGTACAGTCCACCCCGGGTATGGGTCATGTTCATCACACCCGGCCAGCCTTCGGAACCTACAATGGAGCCCTTGTTGCTGTAGAAGGTATGGGGAAGGACAAGCTTCCAGTTTCCTTTTCTCACCGCATTCAATGCCCTGTCCGTATAAAAGAAATATACCTGACGGGGTTCGGCCTCCAAATCCCCCTTCATCAGGGGCAGGATGTTCACTCCATCTATGGGCCTTTCAGGAAGTGAGGCCCCGGTAATGGCAGCGAAAGTAGGCAGCAGATCGATAGAGGAAGCCATTTTGTTGCATACCGTTCCAGCAGGGATCACTGCAGGCCATTTCATGATACACGACACCCTGAAACCGCCTTCAAACACCGTATTTTTCCCTTCTCTGAGCCCACCTGCCGAACCTGCATGATTGCCATAGTTCAGCCAGGGACCATTATCACTTGTGAATATGACCAGGGTGTTGTTCTCCATCCCGTTTTCTTTCAGGGCTTTCATGATCTCCCCCACCGACCAGTCGATCTCCATCATCACATCCCCGTATAGTCCCTGAGAGCTCTTTCCCCGGAATTTATCAGATACTCCCAATGGGACATGGCCCATGTTGTGGGAAACATACAAAAAGAAGGGCTTATCCCAGTTTTTTCTTATAAATTCGACAGCCCTCCGGGTATACCGGGTGGTAAGCTGGTCCTGGTCCTGCAGGTTTTCGATCACATCCACCGGTTCGTTTCCTTCGAACAAGCGGAGGGGCTTGCAGTGCAGCTTCCATTCTTTCAAATAGTTGTCACGGGTTACGGGTTTTCCGTTGTAGTGGACCGGCCACAGGTCATTGGAATAGGGCAAACCGAAATATTCATCAAAGCCCTGTTGCAGGGGCATGAATTTCCCGGCATCACCCAGGTGCCATTTCCCGATGATGGCGGAAACATAGCCTTTTTGAGTCAGCACCTCTGGGATGATGGTCTCATCGGGGCTCAGACCGATTCGGGCATCAGGCATGAGTACATCCGTGATCCCGATCCTTGGTGGAAAACAACCTGTCAGAAGGGCGGCCCTTGACGGACTGCTCACCGCACTGCCACTGTAAAAACTGGTGAACCTCATCCCCTGCCCGGCCATTCTGTCAATGTTCGGTGTTTCATAACCCGTGGCACCGAAACATCCCACATCACCATAGCCCATGTCATCAATGAAAATGACCACGATATTGGGCAGGGATTTTTTTTCAGGGGCCTCTGCCAGACATACGCCTGGAAACAGCAGCGCAGCAGAAGAAAGAACAAATTTGTTTTTCATCTGGTTTGGTTTATTTGATCTTTTTTCCTGAAACATAGATATGCTCGATATCCGATTTCCCGTATTTCATCTTGACAAAAGGAACTCCCCCGCGCAGGCCGGCATTGCCGAACCCGTCCTTGCAGCAGAAGAAAGAAGAAAAATCATTCCCTATCCTTGAATCAATGTACAGAGTCCTTGATACGGCATCGTAACGTATCCCGGTCAGTGCCTGCAACAGACCGTAACTCGACATGGCGCGGGCATACCAGAACCCGCATTCCCACTCGTTGAAAGGATTGCGAACCGATCCGTCATACCTCTCCCGGCAGGTCCTGACGATATCCAGGCCTTTTTCTACTTCCCCTTTCATCATCAGGTGACCTGCAACATGGTATTCGACCCCCGTCCACACCTCGTTGCTGTAAAAGAAGGGCAGGCTGGGTTTTCCCCCGCGTGGCCATGAACATAAAAGCAGTCCGCCCTCATTCCCAAGGGCATAAGTCGGACGCTGGGTATTTACATGGAGCGACAGGTCCTTTTTCAGGTTGTACCTGTATACTGACAGGAGATGACTTTTCACCATTTCATTTTCAATAACCTCGTCAAGGCCACATACATCTGCCATCCACATCCCCAGTACTCCGTCGGACAGGCACCCGGTCCCATACTGGTACTTGGGCCCTTCCTTTTCAAGCAGTTCAAGGGCCTCCTCGGAATAATCCACCTGGTCGGTTCCCTCAGCCACTTTCACAGGATCCGATGCTACCAGGTCTTTCCATCTGGTCTGCTGGTAAAAATATTCCCCGTTGAACAGTTGTTTTTCCATGTATTTCTTGCCCTTCTTCAGCAGGTCTTCATAGAATTTGACCGGTTTATCGAGTTCTTTCCCCATTTCTATAATGGCAGTAAGAGCCCCCAGGTAAAACGATGTACACATCCCATCCGGCCCCCAGAACTCGATGTCGTATGTGTTGTGATGGGGTTCCTCGAGCACTCCCTTGTGTTTCGGGTCCCAGGTGGCAATGCAGTAGTCGAGACTCTGTTTGATGCTGGGATACAGCCGGCGCAGCCAATCGGTATCCCCACTGATCCTCCATTCACGATATGCTTTCATGATCCCTCCCAGCTGTCCGTCGGAGGCGGCGTACCTGTTGTGAGAGGCACAGGAAATGGGAAGGTTCGACCTGAAGGCCTGGTGTCCCTCCACATCCTGGCTTACAAAAAACTCCGTTTCACGCAGAGTTCTTTCGAGGGAAGGGAACAGGTGGGGAATGGACTGTGCATAGTTCCACACATGGGTACATGAACCATAACAACAACCTCTTTCTTCATCACATCCTTCCCAGCCCCAGAGTTTCCCGTCATGTTGCCTCAGTACGGTAGGCGACTTGAGTATGGTCAGATTGGCCGCTACAGCCTCCATCACCTCGGGAGGCAGGGTGGAGGAATAAAATGCGTCCCTGAACAGGCTGCTTCTATGCCTCAGGACATCTGCGTGCTCTACCCAGTACCGGGTCAGTTCGTCAATCCCGTTGAAGCGTTCCACGTACCAGGGCTTGTAATAGGGATAGACGGGAAGACAGGTATCCCCGCAATTGCAGATCTCAGTTGAACCTTCACGTCCTATGCTCAGGGTGGTATCAGGCAGTACATACCAGCAGAAATTCACCTTCACGGTGGTTTCTTCTCCTGCATCCAGACTCACAGGCACATACAGGGAAGCGCCAAGTGCCTTTTTCCTGACCGGCGGAGTGGCCGGGAGGTTTCCCCTGCTAATGTCTTTCCAGAGAATGGCAGAGGCATCACGGGGCCGTCCGTCGAACCAGGAATGGTCGACTACCGCCTCCCGGTCGGTAAAGATCCTGAAAAAGGCTTTCGGACTGACATTATCATTTCCATATGCCACGAGTGTAAATCCGTTGTCTGCTTCTGTGATCCTGCCGAATGAACGTTCTGCAAGAAAATGAGGTGCATGGTAGGAAAAGATGATCTCCTGGTTTTTATCCGTGGGATTCCTGAAGGTGTATTCGAGGACCCCCACCGGAAGACTGGAATTGTCAGCATCACCGGGAATGAAAGGGCTCCAGCCGGTAAGAGTTACCTCAACAGGGATCCCTTGGTCCTCCAGTTCAAGGCTGGCAAATGGAAACCGTGCAATGAATCTGCCTGATCTGAAACGGGGAAGGCCGAAATTCGTTCCTTTGCCTCCCCGGCTGGAATTGGTCACATAATATTTCCAGACAGGAACAGGCGTTTCAATCACCCTCGCCCCGTTTTCCACCCCTTTCACATAAAGTGCGGCAAAGGCGTAAGGATAATTGTTCATGTCGGGTTTGTGCTCAATGGACAAATGCGAGAGGGAGCCGGTACCATCCAGGCAGACCATACCTGCCCCGATCCCTCCAAGGGGAAATGCGATCCTCTCCAGGTTATCTCCTTCATAATATCCGTTGAACGGGTGCGCAGCCTTCTGGGCCACGGCAGATGTCAGGCTCCCGGCAAGCAGGAGCAGCAAAAGTTTACAGAATGTTAGGCATGCGTTTTTTTTCATGGCAGACAGAGTTTTCTATTTTCGATGATTCAGGGTTTCGGACCTACTTCAAGGATCTGGCATACACTGTCAGAGAATACACTGACATAAAAATACGGGCTGTTTTTCAATTCATCGGGGATGTCCACCAGCATTTGTTTTTGTGTGCCGGAGAACATCTGATTCTCGCCTGCCTGCAGTTTCGACCCGTTGAAGAAGCGGACGGTAACCGCTTCTTTCACTTTTTGAGGCAGGGTGATCCTCAGCTTTCCACCGGATCTGTTCAGGTCAAATTTTACATCACTGGTAAAACTTTTCGGTGTCAGCGGCCGATGCTCCAGGAGATCATCCAGGAACAGTTCGATCTCACGGCATACCCCGGGCTGATTGAAGAGGATGGCATGTCCTTTGCCATCCAGGATCTTCATCCTGGCCGGGTACTTGTTCTCCCTGAGAGTACGATAATAAACATAGGGTTCAACTGACCCTACTTTTTGGTCGTTGGTACCGTGCAGGATAAAAAATACAGGTTTCGTTTTGTTGTTGACAAAATTCAGGACCTCCATATCGTCGAACCGGATCCGGTCAGGGGGAGGAAGCGTCTTTTTCTCTGTCCCGATCCTCCAGGCTGCCATTGAGACAACAGCCATCACAGAAAGGTCCTGCGGATGCAAGCACTGAGGATCCCTGATGTCCATATGAAAGGTATGTCCGTGCACATTCGCCAGGTAACCTCCTGCCGAGTATCCCACGAGAATGACCCGGTTTGGGTCTCCGTTCAGCATACCAACATTCCGTTTTACATATGCCACGGCACAGGCAAGATCGCGGAGCGGCATGGGCCAGGTACCTGCGTCAGGATAGCCAGCATTTCCGGGATGCCTATAATTGATGTTAACAGCGGCATATCCCCGTTTTGAAAAGTACTCCGGACCGGCCTCAAGAAAGGGACCCGCCTTATCGGCCCAGGCATTCCCACCATGAATAAAGATCAGTACTGGAGAACCAGGATCAGCAGCTTTCCAGTAATCAAGAACCTGCTTGTCGTCTTTCCCATAATGGATATCCCTGGCGGTCTGGGCATGCAGGCCGGCTGAACATGAAATGAATCCTGCCAGAAGGATTGTTCGTATAATCATATATGGGGTTGTTTTCATTTTCTATCTTCTGACGGGTCGTTTTATGATACTGTCTTTGGTTACCGTCAGGGGATGTTCCCCCGTACCTGTCACATCCCAATCCCCCAGTTCCTTTCTGTACTCAGCTGCCAGGTTTTCCAGCATCTTAACCACTTCAGGATATCCCTGGGCCACATCATTCACTTCTTCAAGATCCCCCTGAAGGTTGAAAAGCAATGGCTGGTCAAGTGAATCGATGGTTCCCCTGCCGACATTCCTTCTGCCCATAAAATGCAATTGATGGGGCAACCTCGGAAGGTGCAGTTTCCAGTCGCCTTTTCGTATGGCCTGCAGGTTGGTGGCATGGTAGTAGAGAAGTTCTCGGTCATTCAGTCCGGGCATATCTTCACCCAGGAGCAAAGGACTGATGTCCATCCCGTCAACAATCCGGCCTTCAGGCAGTTGGGCCCCTGCCAGAGCGGCGATGGTTGGAAAAACATCCATGGAACTTGCTGTGGCACCTGTTACTTTTCCCTGTTCAAAGGTGCCGGGCCAGGAAACGATCGCAGGCACACGGTGTCCTCCTTCAAAGGTATTGAACTTACTGCCTCTGAGGGGCCAGGCACAGCCGGCCGATCGCAGGGTATCGTTTGTGAGCCATGGTCCGTTATCTGAAAGGAAGAACACCACTGTCTCCCTGTCGAGGCCCATTTCCCTCATGGTATCAAGCAACCTTCCGACCTGGTGGTCCATTTCTCTCACCATGGCAGGGAAAACGGTCTGGTTCATTCTGCCTTCAAATCTCATCCTGGCTTCCCATTCTGCTTCGGTGGTAAATTCCTTCGAGGGTTCCCAGGGTCCGTGTACCAGATAATGGGCAAGGTAAATAAAGAAGGGCTCACCGTTCTCTTTCGCCTCTTTCATGGTTTTGATGGTCCGGTCAGTCAGCCTGTCATGCATATTCTCGTAGATTTCCCGTCCCACCAGGGAATCCCCCTCATAAATATCCTGTGGTTTGACCCCTACAGGGAAATTGTGCATACAACCAAAATATTCATCAAATCCATGCCTCATTGGCATGAATTTGGGATTTTCTCCCAAGTGCCACTTACCGAATGCAGCTGTGTGGTAACCCAGAGGGTTCAGCATTTCGGCAATGGTCACTTCATCCTGGGGAAGACCCAGGTGCTCATAGTGCATGATGGCATTCTGGTTGCTGCTTACCGGGTACCCGCATCTCGACGGATATCTTCCTGTAAGAATGGAAGCCCGGGAAGGACCACTGATGCTGTGGGCACTTTGCCAATCGGTGAACCGGATCCCGTTCTCAGCCAGCCTGTCGATATTAGGCGTCACGATCCCCTCTGTCTTCGTCTGGTAGCATCCCAGATCGTTGTATCCCAGATCGTCAACCAGGATGATGAGGAAATTGGGGTGCGAAGGGGCTTTGTCGGTCTGGCAGCCTGGCAATAAAGGAAACAGAGCCAGGGCAAACGGGGAACCGGACAGGATTTTCATTGTTTTCATTTCTGGGATGATATTTTTGTTCGAGATGATCTTCAGCGGATCAGGACCACCAGGTTTTGCTTTTCAAGAAGGGTTACTTCATCGAATTCCAGCACCACATGTCCGTCTTCATAGCTGAAGCTGCATTTTTGCGGCACATCGTTCACCATCAGGGATATACCGGCGGGCTCGAATTCCAGCCCGAACTCGAGCTGTTTCAGGCTTAGTTCTCCCCATTTCACGTCGATCGCATTCCGTTGTCCCTGTTTTGATCTCTGCTGAATGATATTCCCCCAGCCCCTGGCTGATGTAAAAAACCCGTTGAAGTCATTCTTCTGGATTTTGGGGTTCCAGGCCATCAGGCCCCTGTTTCCGTCATAGAAGTAATCCTCAAGTGCGATAAGCACACCCCAGGAAGCCATGGCACGGGCATAGTGATCACCACATTCGATCTCGTTCCAGGGATTGTGCTTTTCAGGGCTGTAACGTTCATGGATGGCCCTGACCATGGTCAGTCCTTCCTCCACCATGCCGTCGTAGATCATATTCGTCGCCACCTGGTATTCGATACCGGTCCAAACCTCATTCCTGTACCTCACTGCATTTTCCCTGAGATGCTCACTCAGGGGCCAGGTACAATTGACCAGCCCCGGTTCTCCGGCATGGGCGAAATAACGTTCCGGAACGTACAGTTCGTTATGTTTCCCCACATCCATGGTCCAGTTGTATTTCCATATGGACCCCAGTGCTATTTTAACCTGTTCTTTGGGATAGATGTAACCCAGCCCCAGCTGGTGGGCCCAGGTCTGGCCAAAAAGCTGGTCGCTCAGACAGCCATTGGCATACTGGTTCCTGGGGTATTTTTCCAGATCCACGTCCTGGAAAAAATATTCCCCATTCCAAATTTTTTCTGAAGAGAGCAGGCTTCCGGATTCATAGATCTTTCTGCATTTCTTTGCGAATTCTGGATCATCCATGATCAGGGCCATTTTTTCAGCAGCCCTCAGCGCTGCAAGGTAAAGTCCACCCACATAGGAGTTGGCACCCATAAATGAGATGTCATAGGTATTCCTTTGCTGCCCTTCGATCAGACCGTCGCCGTTCCCGTCGTGCTCTATAAGATATTCTGTGGCCTTTTTGATCTTTTCCCAGTTCCTGGAAAGGAACAGGATATTGTCTGACATCAGGTACTCGCGGTAGGATTTCAGGATGGTACCCGATTGCCCGTCGAGGTGGACATTGCCTCCCCCGTTCCGGGTGAAGATGCCCCCATCCTCCCTGAATGATGTACTGAAGTCAGTTTGTTCCCTGATGTTCATTTCCAGCTCGGGGAAGAGCCTGGAGAGTGCCTGTTCATAGTTCCATACATGGGTGCAGGTTCCCACGCATGATCCCACCCCCTCCCAGGCATAAAATTTCCCTGTGGCCCACCACTGGCAGGTCTCGGTGGCAAGGGTGGAAACCGGCATCATGATCCGCTGTGCCAGCCAGTACGGAATGGATGTCTCGTGGTAATAGGCATGCCGGAACCGGTAGGTCTCGTCTTTCAGTCTGTCGAAATGTTCGTTCACATACCTGGCCACATCGATGGAAGAAGAGAACCAGTTGGCATACATATTCCCGATCTTCTCCCCTTTGAAATATATGGGTTTGGTCCAGTTGTTCCCGTCGAGACGTGCCGGCCGGTTCGGGAAATACCAGGAAAGAACATAGGTCACTTTCCTGATCTCACCGGGCCTGAGATCAACGGAACAGTTCACCCCGCCGGTGAGGGTATCCCCGAGGGGGAGGGTATTGGATCGCCCGTTGAGGTTGGGGATCACTCTGCCGTAATCCCCTATGAGGCTCAGGGCCACATTCCCGTTAAAGGCATGGTGCTCCAGATCCTTGCCAATGTACACAGGAAAATCGGAGAAAAGGATCCTGTCCACCGCGATAAAATGCGAAGGACTGGAAGAAAGGTCGTTAATCACGATTTGCGCGGTCCTGCCATGAAATTCCCTGACATCCCAGTTGACAAGCTTGACCTCATTGCCGCCGTCGCCTGAGGTTTGCCTGACCATTTCCCCGTCGATAAGCAAGTTCACATTGACCCTGTCAAGCCTGGTGTACCCGCTGACAAGGAAACTGATGTAATCCTTCTCCACCGTGAACCCCTCGGAAACGAGTCTGCCTGTTCCTTCCCTGTTGAAAGCACCGGAATGGATATACTTCAGACCTTCAAACTCAGGTCCTCCGGTAATATCGGCCGCTTTTTTTCCGAAGGCATTCCCGGTCATGGTCCAGCCAGCCATATCCCCGTCCTCAAAATCCTCGAATATGAACGGTTGGAAATTGCCTTCCGTTTTCTTATCTCCTCCAACAAAATCCATGTAGAGTGAAGACACTCCCGGTGTCCGGACGAACCTGTTCCGGTGTTGACCTTTTACATAATTTTTCAAGTCGAGCATGACCATGTTCTGCAAATATCCCTGGAGTTCTGCGGTAACGGTTTTTTCAGAGAGATTACAGAGTGTGAACCGGAGAATAGTCGCAGGCAGGGCCGATTCTTTGCTGTTCAGCGGGACAAACGGGGAAAAGACCTCGAGGTCCACCTCCACGGGGAGGGGATCTTTCCTGTCCCTGTAACGGATCTCTGCCACAGGGTATTCCCCGATAAACCCGATATGGTCATAATCGTTTCTATTCAGGTGTTTCCTGGTAACAGTGGTCCCGTCATTGACCACGATATCGAATCCCTGTTTGATATAGCTGAAGGGTTCATAGGTCTGGTAGCACACCTTCCATGGACCCAGGGCGGTGTTGAAATCCATAAAATGGTCAATGCCATAACCAGTGTTGTAGGCATTGTTAGCGATCCACCAGCAGGCAAGGGTCCCGTCTCCCCTGACATAGAGCTGTCCTGCAGCGATGCCCCCACAGGGCATACCGATGGTTTTCAGTTCTTCGCCGGTGTATATCTTTTGCGGGCCCTTCACCCTGTAACTCTCCAGCCAGGAGGAAGGAACCTGTTTTTTTGTCTCTATCAGGTGTCCGTACCGGTTCTGGCTCCTGCACGGCATATTTGGAGGCAGGAAAATCACCAGAATCAACAGGAAATATCTAAGCTTCATATCTCTCAACAGATTTCTGTTTAACAGAATTATTTGGGGTACCTGCCTCCCCATGCAACCATGAAATATTTGCTGACAGGTACCGCCAAATAATTCAGAATGTTTATATCTCAGCGATCCATTATAGCCCGGATTTTGCACCATGTTGGGGTTTTCAAAAATATGAACATGTGTTTAATCGTTTAATTTTTACTACGTTTATCAGCCTACTCTATCCATAACAAATTAACCGATCAAATGTAAGGCTTAGGACCCAGTGGAAATGTACACACTTTTCCACTTGGGAATCCTGAGGTTCATTCCTGTTTTAACAGCAGAACATCCATCCCAAACAGATGCCGTTTCCCCTGCCCGGGCATCACCACAAAGGCCAGGGTATTTTCCCCCATCCGGATCATGGCCTGCCCAAGTTTGACGGTCCGCATAGATGGTGAAGATGAATGCAGAAGGATACCACTGGACAGTTCCCTCCCGTTCAGCAGGGCCTTAAACCTCCCAAAAGCAGGACCGTTACAAAAATCAGCCTGCAGTCCGAACATGCCTTCCATCTCCGACACAAAGTTGAAATAGATCGTATCTCCGGGCTGTCCATCCTGCCATACCACCCGCAGGTTGCCGCTCAGGGGAACATCCCCGAAGGGGGTAATGCCCATGCTGCCCTTCCTGTTGCCACAGGAATTGCGAAACGCCATGTGCTCGGCTTCGATCTTCCCGTTCTTCAGTCTGTTGGGAATGATATCCGTACTCTTCAGTGCCACCTTCGCCCTGGCACCCTCCGTATCGGGTACGATGTTGGTGCTCCCTCCCGGGCGCATGTAATAATAGGTCGCCGGGGCATAATTTATCCACGTGGCATGCCAGTGCCAGAGTTCCATGTCCACCTCCAGGCTTTCATTAAAAGGCAGGGCATCCAGGATTCTGTAACGGAGGTTAACCACGTATCCAGGAGCTGCATTGCCACTTTCATCAGGCTGGGCGATAAAGGGATGGTTGCTGAATCGCTTCGAGCGCCCGCCCCAGGCATAACCGTAGTAATCCTCCGTTCCCGTCCCGAAATGGGAGGGAAAATCCTCGCCGTCCACGTATATCTTCTCGTCGCCTTCACCCCACCAGATGTAGGAAGTATTGAACAACACCAGACCGTCTCCCACATATACACCTTTTCCAGAAAGGTCCACGTAATTGATGTCAAAAGGACTTCCCTCACTTTCTGCAGTCATTCCTTCACGCGTGAAGATATTCGTGAACTGGTGCCAGGACGACCTGAAATGCATGCTCCGGTCATCCCATTTCCAGGCAGAAAGTCCTGCCTGACCCGCGACCTCCACCTCCTGCCCGCCGGTATTCATAATGCTCAGGGTAGCCGTTTTCTCAAAAGGCATGACCCAATATGCCTCCATAGTCCCATTTTCATCCACCCTGGCGTACCAGGTATTCAACGGCCTGATCTGGTATCCGGTTCCGAAAAAATCGCCTACAGGGCACCATATACCCTGTTCCCCGTCGAATTCCATCTTCAGCACTGTACTGCGCAGGGCCTGCTCAAGGTTTTCCGCATCGAGTTGCAGCCTAATGTACCTGATGGCAGAGGGTCCTTCAAAACCAGCCGTCCATTCTTTACCGGGCTTGATCGTCCCCCCGATCTCGTTCACGGAGAGATTCAGTTTTTCAAGCCCTGTCTCCCGCTTAAGTAGGATCTCCCGAACCTGTTCCACTTTTGAAGAAGCAGCCTTAAGTCTTTCAAGGCTGAAAGAGGAAACCGCCGTCCCTTCAGGATAGGTCCTGTAGTTGATGTTGTAGTACACACTCTCACCGGTGTTTCCCTTGTTCCCGTAATTAGTTATGTTGTTGCTTTCATAAGTGATCTTGCAGTGCTTCTGGTAGGGAAGCGGAAGGTACAGGTTGTGTCCGCGGTTCTCATAAGGAGAGAGGTCAGACACCGATGAACCAAGGGGTTCCCCAACAAGCTGTCCGCCGCTGATCACATCGAACGCGGTCCCTTCAATTTCAGGGATGGTATCTCCATCAAAATAGAAACGGAGGATGCCGTTTCCCGAATTCTCCCCTGCAAAAGTCATCCATACCCTGACAATGGCCCCGGGACCTTCCGTATCGGCCATGACATATTCCTTCCTTCCCTGGTTCATTTCTTCCCTGATGAACATGGTCCTGTCAGAGTTCGCAAACCAGCCCGGCCGACCAGGTGCCACCGCTCCCCTGTCGTAACTGCTGAACTGCTTCAATGTATAGGGGATCTCGGGCAGCCTTGCCAGCTGTTCTCGGTCAACCATTTCATCGAGCAGGGATTCCAGTGTAACGGAATCTCTTCCGCAGGACTGCATGATCAGGCCTGAAGCCAGAAAAAGCAGAAATACCAGTTGGTGCTTTGTTTTTTTCATGGTTGGTTTTGGTTTTATAGGTTCAGCATCATCTGTTTGATCTTGTCTCACTCCCCTCCCATTTTTTCCATCTGGATCTCGTTAAGGTAAAAAGTTGTCCCGGCATTCCCCTGCAGGTGAATGGTGAGGGTGGCCGATCCGTTCCTGACCTGCAGGTTCCCTATGTACTCCTTTTCAATATACAGATACTCTGGGGACTGGACATTAATCCAGTCAGTCAGGATCACCTGGCGCTGCTTGAACCTGATCTGTCCCGAACCTGGTCCTTTGTAATAGGAGGCATACAGTTTGTAAACACCATCATCAGGTGCCTCAAGGCTGACTTTCATAAGCATGGGTTCATTTCCGCCACCTGTCTTCAGGGTCAGGACCCGCTTGCGACCTATCCTGTTCCCATTTTCAAGCACACCATTCCTGAAAGCGAGGATATTCAACAGGTAAGCCTGGTATTTCAGGGCCGGCGGTTCCGGGTATGAAACAAGTGCAACGGCAGGGTCCTCTTGGCTTACAGGATATTCACCATAAAAAAAAGCCACCGATCGGTAATCCACGGGGAACCGGTTCCCTTCAGGGCCATGCTCGATGGTCAGACTGAAATCCTCATTGAAATTCAGTTTATCTGCCAGGTAGTGCCGGAACCCGCCTGTACGGCTCAGTGCATTCACATACCCCAGGCAACCATGGGTGGGCATGCTGTGGGCCATGTCCCACCTGTCAGGAATCAGATACCAGCCACCGTTGAAATAATCCTCACTGCCGGTCCCGTGAAGGCGGAGTTTCCCGTCGGTAATGGTCTGGTCATCTCCTTCGAAATAACCGGTAGTCCCTTTAAGCAATCCCTGACAGGCAAGAATGGTACCTACATAATGCCCCTTTCCCTCGTACCCGGAAAGAATGGAATAGGGCTGGCCCTCAGCCGGCCTGTTCTCCCGGCGCCAATGCACATAGAATTTCCCTTCGTTTTTCTGCCTGGGCTCATCCAGGTAATAGATCCTGAAGTTCAGGACGGTTTCCGTTCCTACCCCGACATCACCCAGTCTGGACAGTTCCAGCCTGGCCGATCCCGAAAAAGGCATGGGATAGTAGATATAGGAACTATTTCCTGATGCACCGGCCAGCAGGGAACGCATGCTTCTCTCCCCGAAAAAATATCCGAAAAGGTCTTTCAGGGGGGCATGAATGGCATACTCCTCCTCCCCGTCCCACCTGGCCATCAATACCAGATTGTTGTCTTTGCGGTCAATATTGTCGAGTCCTTCCACTTCTATTCCCACGATCCTGCCCCCACTGTTCCTTTCAAAAAGGGGAATGGTCTCCCCGGGCCTTATCCTGGCGGTCACCGTTTCCATCACCGGCTTCCCGTAACATTTCGAAAGAATATTCTCCCCATAATCATTCCACAGGTCCACCGCAGCATGCAATGCATCTTTTTCTTCTCTGCTCCATTCTGCAGGCCAGCTGCTGATCCTCGTCTTTTTGTGATAGCTCCGGTATTGCAACTGGTAAAACAGCATTTTCCCCCTGAAAAGCACCTTGCATGACTTGCTGTACGGGATGGGCAGGTAACAGTAATATCCCCCCACTTCATACCCGCAGACCGGTGATAAAAAAGGGAAACGGTCAGAAGTGAATAGTTCGTCGAAGGGCATGGCGATCCGTGGCACCTTCTCCCCGTCAAAATAAAATTCGATCGTATCTGCCGAGGGTGTGGGGGTCCAGATCCTGTTGATCACACCCGGCCCGGTCATCTCGGCGATCACCTGTTTGTCCCCTTCCATACGGATAAACGAATAGGTCCCGTTGAACCCGTCGTCGTTGTTTCCGGTCCTATCATAACTGGAAAACTGTTCGACGGGTCCGGTTTCAAGGTACACAGGAAGATCACCAATGGCAGAGAGTGCTTTGAGCTCATCGAGCAGACCCTGGGTGTTGCCGGTCTGAAGAGACAGTACGGCGAAGGACAGGCAAATCATCATCAGGTTCTTTTTTCTCATGTCTGTTAGGTTAGTTCTTCATGTAGCAAATACCAGCAGGTTATTTTTCAGGGTTTTTCTGTTTTTCCGTGGCCCTGTATCCAAAATGGAAACCGGGATCCTCATAATCGCTGATGCTGACCCAGCCCACCTTTCCTTTCTTGTATGTTCCATCCATGTATTTCTCGTAAAAATTGTTGAGCAGGTCAAGGCTGAAGGGATAAGTTTCGAAGACATCCCCGTTCCCGAGTACCCTGGGATCGGCCTGTTCCTGCAGGTCGTTCATGAGGATAAGGTTGAGGGAATCTTTCACCTCCGCGAACAGGGGGTCTTCGGCCAGGTTTATCATGCATTCAGGGTCGGTGCTGATCCTGTAGAGTTCCTCACTGTCTCTTTTCCCGAAGGCCATGTCCCAGTATTTTCTTTCCTTTCCCTGCCTGTAAAGGTCGAGTACCAGCGATTTGACCGGTGAGGCATCGCAGTTCATGTACCCGGTTTCGGGATTGCCCACCGGCCAGCGACCGGGCTTCAGGTTCTTCAGGTAAAGGTAATCATGGCTCACCAGTCCCCTGATGGGATAACCCGTGTTTTCAGGCCGGCTGTTCCCCTGTCTTTCCTGACCCACCAGGAGATAATCAGGGCTCTCCGCTGCCGGTGGTTCATCCCTGAAAATGCGACGGAGGCTTTTCCCCGGGAAAGGCTCCATCCCTGAATCGCTGAACGGGATGCCTGCCATCTCCAGGAATGTGGGCGCCAGGTCAATGAAACTCACCAGGTCATTTACCTTCCTGCCGGGATTGCTGATCCCTTTCTTCCACATGATGGCCATCGGCATGTGCAGGGAATTCTGATAAGCGTTCGCTTTGATGCGGGGGAATGGCATACCGTTGTCGGAAGTTATAATCACCAGTGTATGATCAAGCTGTCCCTTTGCTTCAAGAAGGTTCAGGCAGGCCATGAAATGGCTGTCGGCATATTCGATCTCGAAGATATAATCCAGTATATCTGTCCGGGTTATCAGCGAATCGGGCAGAAAAAAAGGAATATCATTAACCGATTCAGGGTCTTTCCCTCCTTTTTCAATCCCGCTGCCATATTCGTATTTCCTGTGTGGTTCATGCGAACCGCACCAGAAAAACCAGGGCTTCCCTTCAGGCACATTTGACAGGAACCGGGCAAAATTGGATGCATAATCGATCCTTGATATCCCCGAGGCAGGGGGCTTGATTTTTATACTGTCCCACGATTCCCCGATCAGCAGCCGGGGTTTACCGTCTTTCTCTCCCGGATCTCCCGGCACCCAGCCCTTTCCGGTGAGACCGGTAACATATCCATTTTCTCTAAGAGCTTCCGGGAATGTTTTGTATTGGGAGGGAAAGAAAGAGAACTGGCTGGATGCTGCCTCCAGCTGCCAGGGATTCCTCCCGGTGATGATACATGCCCTGGAGGGGGCACTCAAGGCGTTCGGAGTATAGGCATTCATAAAAAGCAGTCCCTCTTTTGCCACCCTGTCGAAGGCGGGGGTGTTCACGTAAGAACAACCATAGGCACTCATGTGATCGAAAGAAGCATCGTCAAGCATGCAAATAAGGATGTTCGGTCTAAGGGACTCTTTTCCCTGCTGTGCGCCACAACCGGACAGTAGTAGCGTGGCAGGCAGAAGTGTTGCCATGCCACCGGGAAGAGAGGGGACCAGGCTGTGACCAATCTTTTTCAATCTCATATCTGTCATTCTATTCCTGTCGTGTAATTGTATGGTTTGAGAAATAGCCATCGGTTCCGGGGCCAGGAACTTATTTCCTGGCTGCATAGATAACTGCCGTACCCAGTTCCAGCGGCTTTCCCTCATCGGGATTAAGCAGGGTCATCTCCAGCCTGTGCGGGGCGTCTTCCAGACTGAAGTTCCAGTAAATGTCAAATTTTCTTTTCCTGAAATCGGCAGGCAGATAAAGTGTATCGGCGAATTCACCGTCAATATGAACCAATGCCTTGCCTACATAATCGCTGGTATCACTCCTACCCGACCTGATCTGTCCCGTGAGAACAATCCCCTTTCCCTCGAAGGGAAAGCTAAACTTCTCTCCGCCGGGAAACATGTTCAGTTCTTTTTTCAGAACGGGGATCATTCCTTCAAAACTTTTCTCATACCTCACGGGTTCGGGAGCCTGGCAGAGGATCTCCACCACCTCTTCACCGACAGTTCCGCCGCCGCGTTCCACCAGTTCAAGGGCATGTTCCAGGCTCATGTCATAAACCTCATTCAGCGAAATCTCCGTGAACGGGAAGTTCAGATCCTCCACCTCCCTGATGTTGTTCATCCATTTTTCAGGAATCCGGCTGTAGCCTGTGACAGTTCCGAGGATCCCCCCCGCACTTGCCGGGTTGCAGTCAGAATCCTGTCCACAGCGCGCAGCAATATCGATCGTTCTGCCGAAGTTTCCTTCACCGTACAATAACCCCATGACCACGTATGCTGCATTCATTTTGGCCTCGATATTGAAAGGCTCCTCGAAGCCCTTCGGACAGCTGAGGTCGTTCCCCCATTTGGTTTCCAGTGCCTGCCAGGTATCCTTCCAGTCCTCATACTCACCGCACCAACCGATCACATCTTCAATGCATCGGCGGAAATCGCTCTTTTCAGGAATGGACTTCAGTGCTTCATTCACAATAAAACCAATATCATCGGTCAGGAAAGCCAGGGAATACATCCCCGAAATATATACTCCGCCGTACCATCCGTCACCATAATTCATAATATGGCCAATCTTGTCACAGATCTCCGATGAGGTGACCGGCATTCCCGGCGACATCAGACCTGCAAAGTCCGATTCGATCTGAAAATCGATACAATCGGCATGCGGGTTATTCTGCCAGTGGCCCGAAACCGGAGGCATGATCCCGGAGAGGATATTATATCGTGCAGCCTGGTTCGCATGGAAAAGGTGATAGTCAGCCCGTGCAAAGGCCATGGCGAAACAATCCACCGGGGCATCCAGCCCATACCTGTTATAGATATCAACAAAGGTAAGGTCCATATAAACATCATCATAAAGACCTGTCTTTTTCTTATGGTGCCACCAGTAAAGGCCATATCCGTTTTCCGGCCAGGGAATCTCCACACTGTCGGGGATGATCCTGGAGTTATAATTGAATTCGGTTGGGGCCCCATAGGTCACCCCGATCGTTTGGCCTACCCATCCGCCTTTTATCTTGTCAAGCAGATCGGATTTTCCAAGCATGTAACGACCCGGTAGTTCCGGGCCATTCCTATCCCTCACCCCGCAGGATGTCATCCCAACGGACAGGCAGCCGGCCATCACAACGAAAATGAATGATCTCCGTATCATTACCGGTTTATTCCGTTCTAAAATCAGGTTCTATATCCGAGCGGTTGATCCATGGAAAGACCAGGTCCTCTTTTTCGATCACGATCCGTTGATAACCATTCCTCCACCGTTTATCCGTGTATGGATAGTTCATGAACACATCACCCTGTCCGAACATCCTTGGATCATCCTGGCGAATGAGTTCGCTTTCCATCTTTTCCCTGAGCAGGGCTTTCAGGTCTGCATACTCCCCCTTCTCAGCCATGTTATCCAGGCAATCGGGATCCTGGTTGATGTGATAAAGTTCTTCCCCGGGCCTTTTGCCGAAAGACCATTGCCAGAAGTGGGCCGAATCAGGATCCTCCCGGTTATCGAGAATAATGGTTTTTGTAGGACTTCCGCCTACTGTGGGATACCCGGTCTGCGGATTCCCTGCCGGCCAGAGTTCGGGCATGTAATTGACCAGGTACAACCAGCCCTCCCTGATGATCCCGCGAATGGGATATCCCAGGTCATCGGGTCTTCCCACATCATGCCTTTCCTTACCTATCAGCAGGAATTCCCTGAACGTGCCCTCTTTCACCTTATCCCTGAATACCGGAAGCAGGCTCTGACCGGGAGATGGCTGCATACCGCTTTCCTCCCATGGAACGCCGGCAAGTTCGAGAAAAGTGGGTGCAAAGTCAATGAAACTGACATAATCGCTCACTGTCCTTCCAGGATGTATGATCCCGTTCTTCCACATGACCGCCATGGGCATGTGGTTGGAATATTCGTATTCATCGCTTTTTGCACGCGGGAAAGGCATGCCGTTGTCGGCTGTCACGATGACCACGGTATTGTCGAGTTCGCCCTTTTCCTCAAGGAATTGCAGAATCCGCTGCAGATGGAGATCAAAATACTCGATCTCCAGCGCATAGTCGAGCATATCGGTACGTACGGCTTCCATATCGGGGAAAAATCGCGGGACCTGGTCCACATCGGATGTTTTCTTCCCTGCCCGTATTGATGAACCGTATTCATACCTACGATGGGGTTCATGTCCCCCGTACCAGAAACAGAAAGGTTGGCTTTCAGGTTTATTCTCAAAGAACTGCTTAAAATTTCCTGCATAATCGATCCGCGAAATAGCCTTCGTGGGAGGATCGGTACGCAATTCATTCCAGGCTTTACCAAGAAGTTCCCTGGGCTTTCCGTTCACAATTCCGGGGTCACCGGGGGCCCAGCCCTTCCCTGTATATCCCGTGTAATAGCCGTGCTCGCCGAGCACTTCCGGGTAGGTTTTGAATTCGGCCGGGAAATAACAGAAATGGTTGGCCGCCTCTTTTAGTTGCCAGGAATTCCTTCCCGTGATGATGCAGGAACGCGAAGGAGCCGATTTGGCATTGGGAGTATAGGCATTGGTAAAATACAGGCCTTCCCGGGCCACTTTGTCAAAACCCGGTGTGTTCACCCAGCTGCAGGCTTCTCCCATATGCGGGTAGGATACATCATCGGCGATACAGATGAGGATATTCGGTAATCCTTGTTGCGGGCTGCTGCATCCCCCAATGGCAGTCAGCGCCATTCCGGGCAGCAGGAACCCCCTGACATTCAACGTGATATTCATGAAACAAACAATTTTTTGAAATTATTCATGAGACAAACAATTTTTTGAAATTCAGGCATCCCGGATTCCACATCCTAGCAAAAAACCTGCGATATGAAACGTACTCGTGCACTAACTGCCCTTACCTGTTGGATGCTTTAGTACTTTTCGAACTGCAAAATATCTACTCCAAACAATCTCCTCTGCATCTGTTCCGAATCCAGCATTTTAATTTCCAGCTGGTTGGGACCTTCACTTAGGTCGACGGCACCCAGGCTGATCCATTTCTCTTCAGGAGCAGATGTATCCAGGGTATAACCTGAAAGCAGGGTTTTCCCGTTCAGGCTGATGCTGAATCTAACTTTCCCTTCACCGCTTAACAGAAGGAGTTCCAATCCGTACTTCCCGGTCTTTTCACTATCGAATCGCAATCTTATGAGATCGCCGTTCCCTATATTGTTCCAGGCCATCATGGAACGGGTCCATTTGGGCTTGCCGGGTACAGGCACAGGCCTGATCCGTGCCATGCTGTTCCCGGTAGTCTCTTCCACAACCAGGTCTTCTCCCTGAATAATCCCGTCCTGATCCATCACAGGCGGAAAGATCTGCTCCCTGTGTAGGACCACGGGTTCTTTCGCCCCCTCTATGTCAGGGCTTATCCCGATCTCTGTTTCGGGCATGATATACCAGTAGGTTACCGGTGCGTGGTTCATGATGGTATATCCCCAATGCCACATTTCCATATCGAACTGTAATTTTTCCCTGAAGGGGATGGCATCGAGTACCCTGAAACGCATGTCGAGGGTATACCCCACGGAGAGGTTCCCTGATCCATCGGGCTGTGCAATAAACGGATGTACAAAAGGCTCAGGCCGGCACCAGGCATAACCGTAATAATCTTCCGTACCCGTCCCGAAATGAGAGGGGAATGGCTCATTGTCCACGAAGATCTTTTCGTCCCCCTCTCCCCACCATGCCGGTGAACAGTTGAATAGGGCAACAGCATCACCCACGTATACTCCTTTTCCTTCAAGTCTGGCATACTCCACATCATAGAATTCGCCATGCCCGTCCCTGTCTTTCTCCAGGCCGGTATCGATCCTGGTGTTCTGATACCATGACGATCCGAAGTACATGGTCCGTTCGGTCCATTCCCAGGCTGAGGCATCCAGCTCGGCATTTTCGATCTTCACCTCCTGCTGTCCGAGATTCTTCAGCCTGATCACCGCTTTTTCCCTGAAGGGCATGATCCAGTATACTGAAAGGGTTCCGTCGGCCTGGACCTCATGGTACCACGTGGCTGCAGGGATGATCTGGTATCCGGTTGCGAAGAAGTCACCAACCGGAGCCCATACGGTGCGTTTCCCGTCAAATGCGATCTCGATGACGGTGGAGCGAAGGGCCTGTGGAAGGTCAGCAGCACTGATTTTCAGTTGCAGTTTCCTCACTGCCTTCTCCCCTTCGAGGCTCACTTCCTTTTCTTCACCGGGCCCGAGCATTCCTGAAAGATCGAGGGTTTCCAGGTCCACCCCTTCGAGTCCCCTGTCACGGTTCCCGATCTTTTCAAGGGTTTCTTCTATCACTTCAGCACTGGATTCAAGCTGTTCCATGGAGAAAGTTTCGACCTTTACCGAAGGATCATAACTGCGGTAATTGATCTGGTAATAGAATTGCTCGGAATTCCGGTGCGGAGCCTCATCCACCCCATCCCTGGCTTCTTTGATCCCCGGCGATTCATAGGTGATTTTCAGGTGTTTGCCATACGGGATGGGAAGGTAAAGGTTGTGACCGCGCCTGAGGTATTCAGTTTCCTCAGATACAGAGAACGACAGTGGCCAGTCCACCAGTTTCCCTCCGCTGATTATGTCCATGGCCTCACCTTCTATCCGCGGATCTGTCTCATTGTCAAAGTAGAACCTAAGGATTCCTGTTTTTTTATAATTACTGAAAGTAGCCCAGAACCTGACCACTGCCCCGGGACCTTCCGCATCGAACAGCACGAATTCCCTTCTTCCCTGGTTCTCTTCCACCCTGATGAAATAATTGTTGTCCAGGTTGGCAAACCAGGTATAATCCCCGGGTTTTACAGAGGTACGGTTGTAACTGCTGAACTGTTTGCAAACATAAGGGGGATCGGGAAATTCTGTAAGTGCCCCCCTATCCGTCATTTCAGTTACAAGATCCTCCAAACGGACAGCATGTTCCCTAACAAAGCAGCCCTTCGTTGCCAGCAGGAGCAGCACTAGTGCGGACAATTGCAAGATCTTATTCAGTGGTTTCATCACCCGGAATTGGTTTTTTGAGTTCATACTGGTTCAATACGGTCACTTCAGGTACAGGGACTTCTTCTCCTGAAACCACGCATTTTTCAATGTCCATGGTTCCTGCCACCAACCTCACATAGGGTTTCCCGTTCTCCAGCCCCACATTGCCATAACCACTCCCGCAGGAGAAAAAACTGTCGAAATTGTTCCCGATCTGGGAATCGATGTACAGGGTCCGTGTAACGGCATCATAACGGATTCCGGTCAGGCCCTGGATCAGACCGTAACTAGCCATGGCCCTGGCATACCAGTGCCCGCATTCATATTCATTGAACGGGTTCCTAACCGATCCGTCATATCGCTTGCGGCATGCCCTAACAATTTCAAGTGCCTCATCCACATAACCTTCAAACATCAGGTGGGACGCCACCTGGTATTCGATACCTGTCCATACCTCGTTGCTGTATACAAAAGGAAGCGAGAGTTTTCCGCCTTTGGGCCAGGAACACAGGAGCAATCCCCCGTCGTTTTTCATGGCAAAAGTGGGCCTCTGTGGATTGGCATGGTCACTCAGATCCTTCTTGAAATTGTACTTATGAACGGCAACCAGGTGGCTTTTCACCTTGTTCTCATCGATGATAGGTTCGTCGATCCCTGAGACCTTGGCGATCCAGAACCCGAGTATCCCGTCGGAAAGACAACCTTTACCATACTGGTATTTGGGTCCCTCCTCCCTCAGGATGACTTTGGCTTCTTCGGAATAGGTAGAACGGAGGGTTTTCCCGACTGTTGCAATGGGATCGGGTGAATTCAGTCCCTCGACCATGATCTTCTGGTAAAAATACTCCCCGTCGTACAGTTCTTCCTCCATGGACCTGGTCCCCTTTTCGAGCAATACCTGGTAACGGGAAACATCCTCGCCAAGGTATTCCCCCATCAGGATCACCGCTTTAAGGGCGCCAAGGTAGAAGCTGGTACACATGCCGTCGGGGCCCCAGAACTCCACATCATAGGTGTTATGGTGTGGTTCCTCGAGTGTACCGGTCTCCCTCGGATCCCATTCCCTGATGCAATAATCCATGCTCAGCCTGACCCTAGGGAACATGGTCCTGATCCATTCTTCGTTACCGTAGATTCGCCATTCCCTATACACCTTCATGATCTCACCCAGTTGGCCGTCGGCCGCAGAAGGAAATTCATGGCCCGTATCTCTGATCGGGATCCCGATCCTGAAAGTGTGGTGCCCATCCTCAGCCAGGGCATGAAAATATTCTGCCTCACGCATCGAACGTTCCAGGGAAGGAAAAAGATGGGGAATGGACTGGGCATAGTTCCACACATGGGTACAGGTACCAAAGCAGCAACCCACATTGTCCTTACACCCTTCCCACGCCCAGAGCGTACCATCACACTGTCGCAGTATTGTAGGCGACTTGAGGATGGTGAGGTTGGCAGCGACTGCCTCTTTCACCTCATCGGGCAGGGTGGTGCCATAAAAGCTCTCCGTGAACTGTTCTGTGCGCTTTTTCAGGTCATCATATTCAGTCTGCCAGTACGAGGTAAGTTCGGTAATGCTCTTAAACCGTTTTCCGTACCAGGGGCAGTAGTAATTCGAGCAATAATCGCCTGATGCGATACCTTCCACCTCGTCGTCGAGGTACAGACGCTCGAAATCGGACCCTCCCGACCTGAGGGTGGAATTCGGCACATACCAGGTAAGCATCAGGCGGATCACCTTTTCTTCGCCCGGTTTGAGGACAAAAGGTACAAAAAGGGAAGCACCGGGAGCTCCGTGATCCACCGGCGGTACCACCCGCGGTTCTGCTTCCTCGATGTGTTTCCAGGTAATGGTAAGCGGGTCGTACCAGGTCCCTCTGAACCAGCAATGGTCCACCACGGTATGGTCATCGTCAGTAAAAATGGCAAACTCTCCGCCGGGGACGGTCTCTGTCCCTTTGTTGCCCAAGATGAATCCGTTCGGATAAGGCTTTACAAAATTTTTTTCCCCTGTCTGCTGGTTAATGTTCTGAGGATAGGGAAGCTGAAGTTCCATAAAATTCACTGAATTGTATGAGAACATGGCTTCCACCTCCTTGTTGCCGGTATTAACGAACCGGTATTCCAACGCACCCACAGGCAGGCTGGAATTGTCAGGATCCAGGGGAATGAAAGGGCTCCAGCCAGTGATTGAAACGTCCAGGGGGATATCTGGATCCCTGAGGTCGATCTTACCAAAGGGGAACCGGGCATCGAACTCTGCTTCCTCAAAACGAGGCAATCCGTAACTTGTCCGTGGAGCACCATTGCCGGTCTCGGGCCGGCCGAATACTTTCCAGTCGGGAACTGGTCCCTCCAGTACCTTGGCCCCATGCTCCACTCCCTTCAGGGAGAGGGCAGCAAACATACACGGCTCGTTGAACATATCAGGTTTGTTGTATACCGATACATGGGAAATGGCCCCTGTGCCTTCCAGGGCAATCATTCCGGCCCCGATTCCACCGATCGGGAAAGCCACCCTGCTGAGGTACTTGCCGTAATAGGGTTCGTTAAACCCGCGTGATCCGTCCGTGACATTTCCCCTGTCAGAATCCGTGCATGAAAGTGTCCAGGCAAGGAGAATGAAACAGAAATACTTCAATAGGTTTTTCATGGTGATGGTTGTTAGGGATTGTTTGGGGTTGTTTGGTTCAGTGTGAAAAATCTATTTTCGATACGGGGACTTTCTTCCCCGAAACCAGGCAGGATTTGATTTCGAGGTTTCCTTCGGCCATTTTCACGAAGGGAGTACCGTCCCTGAGGCCAATATTCCCATAACCGGTCTCACCCGAGAAAAAGCCAGAAAAATCATTTCCCAGCCTTGAATCGATGTAAAGGGTTTTGGTCACTGCATCGTAACGTATACCCGTCAATCCCTGGATCATGCCGTAGCTTGACATAGCCCTTGCATACCAATGGCCGCATTCATATTCGTTGAACGGATTCCTGACCCTTCCGTCGTACCTTTTCCGGCATTCCCTCACAATATCTAGTCCTTCATCCACGAATCCTTCCAGCATCAGGTGGGAAGCCACCTGGTACTCGATACCTGTCCAAACCTCGTTGCTGTATATGAACGGGAGGGTAATCTTTCCTCCTCTGGGCCAGGTACAGAGCAAAAGGCCTCCTTCATCACCCAGTGCATAGGCAGGACGTTGGGGATTGACATGATCGGTGAGGTCATATTTCAGGTTATACTTATGCACCGCCAGCAGGTGGCTCTGCACTTTGGCCGGATCGATGATCTCACCCAGCCCGCACATGCGTGCGATCCAGCTGCCCAGCACCCCGTCGGAAAGACATCCCGTTCCGTACTGGTATTTGGGTCCCTCAGAATTGAGTACCCTGACCACATCGGCATATCCTTCCCCGTTCCTGTCCTCATCAATGGGGTAAAAGGTAGCATTGAGACCTTCTGTCTGGACCTTCTGATAAAAGTACTCCCCGTTGAACAGTTCCGATTCGAGGATTGCTTTTCCTTTCCTGTACAGATCCTTGTATTCTTTCACATCCTCACCCAGCGCATCACCCATGCTTTCCATGGCTTTCAGTGCACCCAGATAGAAACTGCCGATCATCCCGTTGGGTCCCCAGAACTGGATGTCGTAGGTATTGTGCTGGGGTTCGTCCATGATCCCTTTCCTTCGCGGATCCCAGGTATTGATGCAAAAATCCATGCTTCGTTTAACCTTCGGCCACATTCCCTTCAGCCATTCCGTATCACCGGAAATCCTCCACTCACGGTGGATCTTCATAATCCCGCCGAGCTGGCCGTCAGCAGCAGCAAAACGGTTCTCCAAGTAATCGGCAGGATCATGGCTAGCAGGCCGTATGGGCAGGGTGGCCCGGAAAGTCTGCCGGCCATATTCACTCTGGCTTTCATTGAATTCGGTCTGTCTCAGGCTCCGCTCGAGACTGGGGAAGAGATGGGCTATAGCCTGGGCATAATTCCATACATGAGTGCATGATCCGGGACAACAGCCACGGTCATCTGAACAACCTTCGAAAGCCCAGAGCCTGCCATCGGTCTGGCGCAGCACTGTTGGTGATTTCAGGATGGTAAGGTTGGCAGCCACTGCTTCTATTACTTCGTCAGGAAGGGAAACCTGATAGAAGGTCTCGCTGAATTTATCCGTCCGTTCCCGTAAGGAAAAAATGTTTTTCTTCCAATAAGATACAAGTTCCTGAAAGTCAGCGAACCTGCCGGCATACCAAGGTACATGAGTCAGCAGTGCCCCACGCTCCTCTTCCGTGATCCCGGGTGGGTCCTGCCCGTAACGAAGGGTGGTATGGGGAACATACCAGGCAATTCCCAGATGGATGGTCTTGCTTTCTCCCGGTCCGAGCTCAAAAGGCACATAAAGGGATGCCCCGGGAGCCGACCCGTCACAAGGAGGATTTGCCCTGACCAATCCTTTCTCAATAGTTTCCCAGAGCAGGGTAAAGTCATCAAAATGACTTCCCATGAACCAGCAGTGGTCCACAGTGGCCTTGTCCCCTTCCACAAAGAACCCGAAATACCCTTCGTATTCAGGGTTTTTCTCTGACCCGGGTTGGAAAAGCAGGAACCCATTTTCGAGCGGACGGATCTCCGCCTGCCTGTTCATGGCCATAAAGTTCCTGCTGTGATAGGAAAACACGGCCTCCACGATCCCGGAAGTAGGGTTGGTAAATGTGTATTCCAGCATTCCCACCGGGAGACTGGAGTTATCGGGATCGCGGGGAATGAAAGGACTCCAGCCTGTGATTTTCACCTCCAGGGGAACATCAGGATCATCCAGTTGAATATTCCCAAAAGGAAACCTGGCGGTGAATGCTGCCTCAGAAAACCTCGGCAGCCCGTAACTGGTCTTGGGGCTTCCTCTTCCGGTAAGAGCCCTCCCGAAATACTTCCATTTCGGCACCGGCCCTTCCAGCACCTTTGACCCGTTTTCTACACCTTTGACCGACAGGGCCGCAAACATGCAGGGTTCATTAAAGAAATCCATCTTGTGACGCACCGACACATGTGAAATGGCCCCTGTACCTTCGAGGGCGATCATACCGGCACCGATCCCCCCGATGGGGAAAGCCACCCGGTCGAGATATGCACCGCTGTATGGTCCGTTGAAACGGTGTGTGGATCCATTGTCCTGCTGACCTTCTGCGTTGGTCCATAAAACCACGAAAAATAGGGAAAGGACCAGGATTAAATGGGTTCTCAGATTCATATTTGTTGGTTTTACTGTTTCAGATGCAGTCCACTGATTCAGCGAGACAATCGCTTCATGCTATTTTGCCAGTCTTCCCGGCATGCGGTTCTCCGTTCCCCTGATCTCCATGCGGGCATCTCCCAGTTTCATCCGCATGCTGTCGGCAAGTTGTTCGAGTTCCTTTACAATTTCAGGATGGACCGATTTCATATCGTACTGTTCACCGGGATCCCTTCGCATATCGTACAACCCCCCGGCATAATCCACCCTGTTCATGGTCCCGGGCCAGCCATCCTTTCCAACGACCGACCCTACATTCGATCTATAGGTCATAGGAAAAACCAGTTTCCAGTTGTCTTTCCTGACGGCATTCAGGTTCTTTCCCGAGTAATAAAAGTAGACCCTCCTGGGATTATTTCCAGGTTCCCCTTTCATCAGCGGGAGGATGTTCACCCCGTCGATCTTTTCTGAAGGGAGCTGTGCTCCTGTGATGGCAGCAAGGGTGGGCAGGATATCGATCGAACCGGCCATTTTGTTGCAGATCGTCCCGGCAGGGATCACCCCGGGCCATTTCATGATACAGGGCACGCGGAAACCTCCTTCGAAGGGAGTTCCTTTTCCTTCTTTCAATCCTCCTGCCGATCCGGCATGGTTCCCGTAATTGAGCCACGGACCATTGTCGGTAGTGAAGATCAAAAGGGTATTGTCTTCAAGACCGTATTTTTCAAGGGCTTTCATGATCTCGCCAACCGACCAGTCTATCTCCATCATTACATCCCCGTAAAAACCTTGTTCGCTTTTTCCCCTGAATTTTTCGGATACTCCCAGGGGAACATGTGCCATGGTGTGGGGAATATACAGGAAAAAAGGACGCTTCCTGTTCCTTTTGATAAAGTCTACCGCCCGTTCTGTATACCTGGTGGTAATCTGATCCATTTCATCCAGGTTTTCAATCTCCTCGATCTTCTCATTCCCGTCAATCAGTGGAAGCGGCGGGCAGTTAAGTTTCCATTCCTTCAAGTAATTGTCGGGGGTCACGGGAAGCCCATTGTAATGGACGGGCCACATGTCATTGGAATAGGGCAGACCAAAATACTCATCGAATCCCTGCTGCAGCGGAAGGAATTCCCGGTGGTGCCCCAGGTGCCATTTACCAACAGCCGCGGTGGCATAGCCCTTCTGCTTCAACATATCGGCAATGGTGGTTTCTTCAGGGTTCAGCCCGAAATCATGGAAAGGAAAGAGAACCTGAGT
>Ga0190334_1000117_pt1 | contig 39127 bp, 44 predicted proteins | sample 48720478_MG_FD_161270 | JGI IMG/M metagenome (GOLD analysis project Ga0190334, IMG submission 161270) | Hydrothermal vent sediment bacterial communities from Southern Trench, Guaymas Basin, Mexico - 4872-04-7-8_MG | ecosystem: Environmental > Aquatic > Marine > Hydrothermal vents > Sediment ... | reverse complement strand
TGGTTATTATTGCGGGAGTTGTTTTGATTACAGAAGGAAGGCGGAATATTCCTGTTTCTTATGCTAAAAGAGTCAGAGGAACAAAAATGTATGGGGGCGTCTCAACTTATCTGCCGATGAATATTAACCCAGCCGGCGTAATACCGATTATTTTTGCTATGTCTATTTTGCTTTTTCCCGAAATGATAGCTAATTTTTTAGGCGGGACCGGAGGTGTTGTTGGAAGCGTTGCCAAAAGCATAGCTGTTTTCTTGGCAAACTCCTGGGTAAAGGGAGTTCTATACTTTATTCTTGTTGTTATGTTTACCTTTTTCTATACTGCCGTGACCTTTGACCCGAAATCAGTTTCTCAAAATCTTCAGAAAATGGGCGGATTTGTTCCCGGAATAAGGCCCGGGGAGCAAACAGCTAAATTTATCCACTATATTTTAAACAGAGTTTTGTTGGTCGGTGCTTTGTTTTTGGGATTGATTGCCGTAATGCCTTCTATTGTCGGCGGAGTTACAGGAGTTCAGAATGTTTTTCGTTTTTTAATCGGAGGAACTTCGCTGCTGATTGTCGTATCTGTTGTTTTGGAAACGGTGCGTCAAATTAATGCCCAACTTCAAATGCGAGAATATGAAACCTTTTAGTTTAAAGATTTAAGTTGTAAGATTAAAGTTATGCGAGTGGAAGATTTAAGAGTGTATAAAAAATTATTCAAGCTAGCATTAGAAATTCATAAATTAACCATGACCTTTCCGAGATTTGAATTATTTGAATTAGGTTCACAATTACGTCGGTCCTCCAATTCTGCCCCAGCTAATTTAGCAGAAGGATTTGGCAACAAACATACAAATATATATTTAGAAAGCATTAGTCGAACACAGGGAGAAATTAGAGAAACAAGGCATCATTTAAAAATGGCTTATAAAAAACATTATACCGCAAAAGAAAAGTTGGATTACTTTATAGGAAATTACGAAGAATGTTCCAGGATGCTTTATGGTCTTGAACAATCGCTTACAAAGAAACATAAGAAATAACTTAAATCTTAAATCTTAAATCTATAATGAAGCAAGTTATTATTCTTTTTGGCCCCCCGGGCGCTGGCAAGGGCAGCCAAGCCGAATTATTAGCAGAAAAACTCGGTTTTTATTATTTTGAGACAAGCAAGATATTAGAACGGGAATTTAGAGAGCCCTCAAAAGAAATCGTTGAAATTGAGGGCGAAAGATACGAAGTTTCAAAAGAAAAGAAATTGTGGGAAGGCGGTATTTTGTGCAGCCCTCCTTTTGTTACTTATTTAGTAAAAGAGAATATAAGAAAATTAGCGGAACAGGGGAAGAGCTTGATTTTAGCGGGTTCTCCCCGAACCGTTTATGAAGCAGAAAGAGTAGTGCCCTTGCTGAAAGAATTATACGGACAAGAAAATATAAAAGTGTTTTTAATTGATATTTCAGCCGAAGAAACGATTTTTAGAAATTCTCACAGAAGGATTTGCGAACTGGTGCGTCACCCCATTTTATATAATAAAGAAACAGAAAATTTAACAATCTGTCCTTTAGACGGTTCAAAATTAACGAGAAGAAAGGGATTGGATGAGCCCGAAACAATTAAAGTCAGATTAGAAGAGTATAAAAACAGGACTCTTCCAATTGTTGATATTTTTAAAAAAGAGGGGATAGAAATGAATAAAATAAATGGCGAGCAAACCGTGGCTAATGTTTTCCAAGACATTCTTAGAGTAATAAAATATGATTAGCATAAAGACGCCAAAAGAGATTAAAATAATGACTGAAGGAGGAAGAATTTTGGCAGAGATTATGGAAGAAATAAGCGGGAGAGTAAAGCCGGGAGTTATAGTTGAGGATTTAGACAAGGTCGCAGAAGACCTTGTTTTAAGATATGGGGTTGAATGTTCTTTTAAGGGGTATCAGGGTTTTCCATCCTGCCTTTGCGTTTCTGTAAACGAAGAACTTGTCCACTGCATTCCTTCTGACAGAAAACTGAATCAGGGGGATATTGTATCTTTGGATTTAGGGATTAAATATAAGGGCTATCACACTGATATGGCGGTGACGCTTCCTGTGGGCGCTATTTCTCCAGAAACTCAAAGATTAATTAGGGTTACCAAGAAAGCCCTTAAAAGAGGAATTAAAAAGGTAAAACCGGGCAATACTTTTGGCGATATCGGAAATACTATTCAGAGGTATGTGGAAGGGCAGGGCTATGGACTTGTGCGCGAGCTTTGTGGTCATGGAATTGGGAGGCAGGTTCACGAGGACCCTCAAGTTTTGAATTATGGAAAAAGAAAAACAGGAGCCAAGCTCCAAGAAGGAATGACTTTTTGCATAGAGCCAATGGTTACGGCAGGAGATTGGAAGTTAAAAAAAGCCAAAGATAATTACGGGCTCCAAACCCGCGACAATTCCCTTTGCGCTCATTTTGAGCATACTGTTGTTGTTACCTCTGCGGGTTGTAAAGTTCTAACCGAAATTGTAAAATAAGATAATGGTTGAGAAGAAAGCTAAAAAATTAGAATTCCCTTCGGAGTTAAGAATGGATATGGTTGGAGGCGACTGGGTAGTGATAGCCACGGCTAGAGCCAGAAGACCGGAAACTTTCAAGCGAGAGAAAAGAGCAAAAAAGGGGATTTCAAAAAAAGATTGTCCTTTTTGTAATTTATCTAAAAACGATAAGCCAATAATTATTTTTAATAAGGGGAAAAGAGAAACTAAGGGACCCTGGACCACCATTGTAATCCCAAACAAATATCCGGCTGTTCTTCCTTGTCCCAAATTAAACGAAAGAAGAGAAGGAAAATTACACAAGAGAATGAACGCCGTGGGGTTTCATGAGGTGGTGATTACCAGGGACCATAAAAAACAAATTGCCCAATTTACAAAGGAGCAAATAAAAGAACTTATTGATGTTTATCAGCAGAGATACCTGGATTTAAAAGATAAAAAATTTGTAAACCATATTTCTATCTTTCATAATCATGGCAGAGAAGCCGGGGCGTCCATTGACCATCCCCATTCTCAGATTATTACCACTCCCTTAATAGATATTGACCTTCAGGCAGCTCTAGACAGGGCTAAAAATTATTATCAAAAAGAAAAAGAGTGTATTTACTGCCGGCTTAATAAATGGGAGAAAAAAATTAAAAAAAGAATTGTTTTTGAAAATAAAGAATTTCAAGTGGTTTGTCCTTTTGCTTCCAGAACCGCTTTTGAAACCATAATCTCGCCCAAAAAACATTCGGCTTATTTTGAGAAAATCACAGAAAAAGAAAAGTGGGATTTAGCCGAGGCCCTTGGCGTGGCTTTAAATAAAATTTATAAGGGCCTGCGCAATCCTTCCTATAATTTTTATTTACACACGGCTCCCTGCGACGGGAAAAACCATAATTACTACCACTGGCATTGGACAATCTTGCCCAAAACAGCCACACCAGCCGGATTTGAATTGGGCACAGGAATTGAGATTTCTACAATTGAGCCGGAAAAAGCAGCGGAATATTTGCGTAGGCAGTAATTTTTTACTCCGAAAACTAAATTTTCCAAATCAAGACCCTTATTCTTCCGCCCTCTTGCAGAGGGCGGGATCACCGCGCCCTAGCCCTATGATTTGAAAAATTCAGTTTTCTTCACTTAATATTTAATTATGAAACCATTAATCGTAGCCAATTGGAAAATGAACCCAGAAACGCTAAAAGAAGCTAAGAAGCTTTTTGATTCAGTAAAAAGAGGGATAAAAAATATTAAAAAAGCAGAGGTGGTAATTTGCCCTCCGTATGTTCAATTTTCAATTTTCAATTTTCAATTTTCAAACAATATTAAACTTGGAGCGCAGGATGTATTTTGGAAAAAAGAGGGGGCATACACAGGCGAGATTTCGCCGCTTATGTTAAGAGACGCAGGATGTCAATATGTAATTATCGGTCATTCAGAAAGAAGAACATATTTTAAAGAAACAGACGAACAGGTAAATAAAAAATTAAAAGCTGTAATTGAAGCTAAAATGACCCCTATTTTATGTATTGGAGAGACCAAAGAAGAAAGGGGATTAGGCAAAACTAAAGAAATTTTAGAAAGAGAGATTAAGCTTGGTTTAAATAAAATTTCTGCTTCTAAAATTATTGTTGCCTATGAACCGATTTGGGCTATCGGAACCGGCAATCCCTGCGAGATAGAGGAAGCTCAAAAAATGCGTTTATTAATTAGAAAAATCATTGCTAGAGATGTTCCAATGCTTTACGGCGGCAGCGTCAACAGCAGAAACGCCGAAGGTTATATAAAAGAAGCCGGATTTCAGGGCCTGCTCGTTGGCGGCGCCTCCCTAAAAGCCGAAGAATTTGTTGACCTTATTAAGAATGTCTGTTAGGGTATTATATTATGAAACAAATTTTTGAAGGGCATTTTTTTAATCCAACCAAAGGAAATTTATCTTCCCAAGAGGTGATTGAAGAGATAATAAATTATATTCAGGAAAAACCTGATATGTTTTATGATATAATTGTTGGCTGTGATTCTTCTTCCGGGGAAGATCCTCATTTCCCGGTTGCTGTAGCAGTCTTAAGAGTTGGAGAAGGGGGGCGGTTTTTTCTAAAAAAAGTAAGATATCCCAAGTCGCAAAACAGAAGATTTATTCATTGGAGAAACCGTATCCTGCAGGAGGTTTTATTGTCTTGCGACCTTGCTTTGTATTTAAGAGAGAATTTTCAAAATAAAATTAAGGAACTTAGCTCCCAGAACCTTCGTTATCAGTTTAGATATATCCATGCTGACATCGGAGCAAACGGTCAGACAAAGGATATGGTAAAAGAATTGACTGGTCTTATTCGGGGCAATGGCTTTGAGCCCAAAATTAAGCCCGAGGCCTATATTGCTTCTGTGGTAGCAGATCGCTACTCCTAATAGAACTAGGCTTAGCCTAGTTAACCTAGGGCAAAATGAAAGCTGAAGAACTACGGGAGAAATATTTTTCTTTCTTTAAACAAAAAAATCATACTATCGTTCCAGGCGCTTCTTTAATTCCAGAGCATGACCCAACAGTGCTTTTTACCACTGCCGGCATGCATCCTTTAGTGCCTTTTTTATTAGGAGAAAAGCATCCTTTGGGCAAAAGGTTGGTTAATGTCCAAAAGTGCGTTAGGACGGGGGATATTGATGAAGTCGGCGACAGCTGGCATCTGACTTTTTTCGAAATGCTGGGAAACTGGTCGCTGGGCGATTATTGGAAAGAAGAAGCCATTGAATGGAGTTTTGAGTTTTTGACTGAAAAAAACTGGCTGGCAATTCCCTTAGAAAAATTGTCAGCAACAGTTTTTGCCGGCGACAAAGACGCTCCCAGGGACGAAGAGTCGGCAAAAATTTGGCGAAAACTGGGTTTGCCGGAAGAAAGAATTTGCTTTTTGCCAAAAGAGGATAATTGGTGGGGTCCGGCTGGTCAGACAGGCCCCTGCGGTCCCTGTACAGAAATGTTTTATGATACGGGCAAAGAAAAGTGCGGGCCGGAGTGCCGACCGGGATGCGGGTGCGGTAAATACGCTGAAATCTGGAACGATGTTTTTATGGAGTATAATAAAAACGAAGAGGGGGAATATCGTGAACTGAAGCAAAAGAATGTAGACACGGGCATGGGCCTGGAAAGAACAGTTGCTGTTTTAAATGGTTTTAACAATGTTTATCAAACAGAGTTATTCCAGCCGATAATTAAGAAAATAGAGGCGTTATCCGCTCTTCGCTATCCGTCGTTTAGTGTCCATTGTCGAATTATCGCTGACCACTTAAAAGCAGCCAGTTTTATTTTATCAGAGAAGATTGAACCGTCTAATGTTGAGCAGGGTTATGTTTTAAGGCGCTTGATACGAAGAAGTATAAGATATGGGAGGCGGTTAGGCATAAAAGATATTTTTTGTCATAAGATTGCCAAAGTTGTTGTAGATATATACCCCGAACTTAGAGAAAATCAAGAATTTATTTTTGAACAGCTGATTAGAGAAGAAGAAAAATTTGAAAAGACGCTGAAAAAAGGATTAAAACAATTTGAGAAATTAGCCGAAGACAATAAAATTACGGCGGAGGAGGCGTTTAACCTTTATCAGAGCTATGGTTTTCCTTTTGAACTTACTCAAGAATTAGCCAAAGAAAAAGATATAAAGCTAAACAAAAAGGATTTTGAAAAAGCTTTGAAAAAGCATCAGGAGCTTTCTCGGATAGGGGCTGAAAAAAAATTTAAAGGAGGTTTGGCTGACCATGCAGAGAAAACAACAAAATATCATACTGCTACACATTTGCTTTTGGCTGCTCTTCGGCAGGTTTTAGGTTCTCATGTTCAACAAAAAGGGAGCAATATTACTTCTGAAAGACTACGCTTTGATTTTTCTCACGGAGCTAAATTGACACAGGAGGAGATTGGAAAAATTGAGGAGATTGTTAATCAGAAAATTAAAGAAGATTTAGAAGTAAGGTGCGAAGAAATGTCTTTAAAGGAAGCCAAAAAACAAGGAGCGGTCGGCGTTTTTGAGAAAAAATACGGAGAAAGAGTTAAGGTTTATACAATTTTTAATCCCAAAACGGGCGAAGTTTTTTCCAAGGAAATTTGCGGCGGTCCTCATATAAAGAGGACTTCTGAGCTAGGGCATTTTAAAATAATTAAAGAAGAATCTCCGGGCGCTGGAATGCGTCGCCTTCGGGCCGTATTAGAGTAAGGAGCAAACTCTTTGTAGAGCTTGTATTTTGTGCTAAAATTAACTAATGGGGTTTGATTTTTTTTGGAGAAAAAAGAAAAATGATATCTTGGTTTTGGATATAGGAACAGAGGCAGTAAAAGCTGTATTTTGCCAGTCGGGAAAAGAAAAAGAGGGTATTAGGATTTTGGACCGCGCCTTGGAATATTTTGAAGAGTTTGGAGTTTTTGACGGAAATGAGTTTGATGTTTTGATAATAAAAAAAGCGATTTTAAAAGCAATTGAGAAAATTAATCAGAAAAAAGCAGAAATTCTAATTAGTTTGCCTCCAAATATTTTTAAAGCCAGAATTGCAAAGTTAAATTTTATTCGGGAAAAACCCAAAGAAAAAATTTCCCCAAAGGAGCAGGCCGTTATTTTAAACCAGATTTTTGATAGAGCCAGAAGAAAAATTTCCCGACAATTCGCCAAAGATTTTGGTATTTTGGCGAGCGATATTCAATGGATTGTTTTTGAAATTTTAGATATCAAAATTGAGGGGTATTCAGTGCACACTTTGCGAGGCTACAGGGGTAAAGAGTTGGAATTTAAATTATTGGCCACTTTTCTGCCGAAGCATTATTTTGGAAGTATGGAAAAAATTTTTAAGGATTTGGGATTAAAAATTTCAAGAATAATGCATCTGGCAGAAGCCCTTCCATCTTTTTTTAAAGATAAAATTTCAGACGGTGTTTTCGTTGATGTTGGAGGAAAGGTTAGTCAGCTTTTGATATTGAGAAATAAGCAAATAGTAGAAATTATGGAAATTGATAAAGGCGGAGAGGCTTTTACCGAAGAACTTTCTCAAACCTTGGGAATTGATATAGAATCCGCTAGAGTTCTTAAAGAAAGGTATAGTAGCGGCGATTTAAGCCAAGGAAGCGCAGAAAGGATTAAAGAAATATTTTCTCAACAAAAGAGAGTTTGGCAGCAAGAAGGTTTGGTTCATTCTTTTTCTTCGCCCATTTTTTTATTTGGCGGAGGGAGCTTGTTGCCGGAAATTAAAAAAAGTTTTCAGGGAGCCACGGTTTTTAAAGACCCTCAATATATCCCTGCTTTTATGTTATGCCAAAAAAAATTTATGATATAATTCCTTCCCAAGAGGAATCAACAATAGAAGAAAAAATGCCGCCGGAGAAAAAAGACAGCAGGTTTTTTGCCAAGGGTCTGGTTTTTTGTTTGGTTCTTTTGGTTTTACTTGGAACTTTTGGTCTTTTCTTTTTTTCTAAAACAGAAATTGAGATATGGCCCAAGGGTAAAATTCTGGATTTGGAAAAAGGCATTGCGATAAATACAGAAATAGAAACTTCAGATTTTGAAAAAGCGGTTTTTCCGGGAAAATATTTTGAAAACGAAATAACATTATCCCGAGAGTTTTCTTCCACGGGAAAATTTTTAAAACAAGAAAAAGCCAGGGGAATTATTACAATTTATAATGAATACTCTACTTCTTCTCGCACTTTTATCCCTTCGAGGTTTGTCTCCGCTGACGGCAAACTTTTTTGGTCAACAAAAAACGTAACAATTCCCGGGGCAACTTATAAAGGGGGAAAACTTATTCCGGGCGAGAAAAAAGTAGAAGTTGTGGCAGCGGAGCCGGGCCCAGATTATAATATCGGGCCGACTACTTTTGCCCTTCCAGCTTTGGCCGGTTCTTCTTTGTATACCACAATTTACGCTAAGTCTTTTTCTCCTATGAGCGGTGGTTTTGTCGGCGAGGTTTCTCAAGTTTCAAAAGAGGATTTAGATAGGGTCAAGGATATTTTGACAGAAGAGGCCAAAACAAAGAGCAGAAAAGTTTTACAAGAAACTCTTCCAGAGGGATATGTTTTAATTGAAGAAACGCTATTTCAGGAGCTTCTTGAGACCAATGCGTCTCAAGAAGCGGGAGCTGAAGCAGAGACATTTAATTATCAGGTTAAAGTAAAGTCAAGGGCTATGGCAGTGAGAAAATTAGATATAGAAAATTTTGCTAAAGAAATTATCAATCAAAGCATAAAAAAAGAACAAAAATTGCTTCAGGAGAGTTTAGAGATTCATTGTTTTAAAGAATCGCTTAAGATTAAAGCTAAAGTTTATTTTGACATTAATAAAGACGATCTTAAGAAAGCTCTTTTGGGGAAGTCCTTTCAGGAAGCTGAACTTTTTTTGAAGAATCTCCAAGAAATTGAGAAAGTTGATTTTAGGTCGCGGCCGTTTTTAAGAAGGAAGATTTCAGAGAACCCAGAAAGACTGGATATAAATATAATTATTGAGGGTTGACTGAAAAGATAATTTTTGTTAAGCTAATAAATTGTTAAATGGCAAAAGCTGGTAAAAAATATGATAAAAAAACCGGGACTGTTTTGGAAGCCCTGCCTAGTTTTAGTTTTAAGGTAAAATTAGACGATGGAAGAGAGGTTTTAGCTCATCTGGCTGGAAAATTAAGGATATACAGAATTAGGGTTTTGCCCGGAGACAGGGTAACGGTAGAAATGAGCCCTTATGACGAAAGAAGGGGAAGGATTATTTATAGAGGAAAATAATACTATGAAAGTTAGACCTTCGGTCAAAAAAATTTGCAGACATTGTAAAATCGTCCGTAGAAAAGGGCGAGTTTATGTGATTTGCAAAAATAATCCCAAACACAAACAACGCCAAGGATAGTATGCCGCGCATAGCCGGGGTTAACATCCCCGAAAACAAACAAATAGAGATAGCATTGACCTACATATATGGCATAGGTCGTTCTTTAAGTAGAAAGATTTTGAAAGAAGCAGAAATTGACCCTCAAAGAAAGGCTTCGGATCTTAATTCTGAAGAAATAAGCAAGCTTAAAGATATAATTGAGAAAAAATACAAGGTTGAGGGCGCGCTGAGAAGAGAAATTATGGCAAATATTAAAAGATTGCGCGAGATTGGTTCTTGGAGGGGATTTCGTCATATCAGGGGCTTGCCCGTTAGAGGCCAGAGAACCAGGACTAACACCAGAACAGTTAGAGGAAATGTAAGAAAAACAGTTGGTTCCGGAAGAAAGCCGCCTCCGGGGCCTACATAATATTATGGGCAAGAAACGAATTATTAAAAAAAGCGAAGAAGAATTATTAAAGGAAAGAGAAAGGGTAGAGGCAGGAGTTAGAAAAGAGATTAAGGCAAAAAAGACCTCTAAAATAAAAGAGGGCAGAATTTATATTTCTTCTTCTTACAACAATACCATAATTACCTTAACCGATATTCAGGGCAGGGTTTTGGCTTGGAGAAGCGCTGGGTCTGTCGGTTTTAAAGGGACAAAAAAAGCTACTCCTTTCGCCGCTTCAAAGGTGGCAGAGTCAATATGTTTGATAAGCCAGAAATTGGGATTAGAGAAAGTTTCAGTTTTTGTAAAAGGAATCGGTTCTGGCCGCGATTCAGCCATTAGGAGTTTGGCCAGCCATGGATTGGAAATTCTTTCTATTAAAGATATTACTCCTGTACCTCACAATGGTTGTCGTCCTCCGAAGGTTCGCAGAGTGTAGTTCTGCAAAATAAATATTCAACAGCTTTAACATATGAAAAATTCAAAGTGTAAAATTTGCAGACGTGTTGGAGCTAAGCTCTTTTTAAAGGGCGAGCGTTGTCTGTCTCCTAAATGTCCCATGATTAAAAGGCCTTATCCTCCGGGAGAAAAAGGGAAGAGAAGAACAGGAGCTCCTTCTGAATATGCCAAAGAACTGCGGGAGAAGCAAAAATTAAGAAATTGGTATAATTTGGGAGAAAAACAATTCAGGAAGTATGTCAAAGAAATTTTAGCTAAAAGGGGCAGAACTCAAGCTCAAGATGTCGGAACAATGCTCATTGGGAAATTGGAAAGCAGATTGGATAATGTGGTTTTTAGAATGGGGCTGGCTTCTTCTCGGAGAGAAGCCAGGCAGAGAGTAAGCCATGGCCACTTTTTAGTTAACGGAAGAAAAGTAAACATACCCTCTTTTCAGACCAAAAAAGGCGATATTATTTCTTTACGGCCCGGCTCTCTTAAAAAACCGGTTTTCCAAAATTTAACAACTACCTTAAAAAAACATCAACCGCCTTCTTGGATTAAATTAAACATTGAAAAATTGCAAGCTGAGATTGTGGGTTCGCCGACATTAGACGAAGTAGCGCCGCCTGCCGAAATCTCAGCCATTTTTGAGTTTTATTCAAGGTAACCATCAACGAATACCGAATTTAGTTACGAATTTACGAAAACGATTCGTTATTCAAAAATTCGCAATAAAATTCGTTATTCGCTGATTATATTTATATGATTTCTTTACCAAAACCGCCTAAGGTTATTGACAAAAAAGATAATTGGGCTAGATTTCAAATAGAAGGCCTTTACCCTGGTTACGGAATAACTATTGGCAATTCCCTTCGTCGAGTTTTGCTTTCTTCTTTGCCGGGAGCAGCCATAACTCAAGTAAAAATTAAGGGAGTTCAACATGAGTATTCCACAATACCCGGGGTTTTGGAAGATGTGATTACAATTGCGATGAATCTTAAAAAATTAAGATTCAAGCTATATTCCGAAGAACCCCAAAAAGCAACTTTAAAAGTAAAGGGCGAGAAGCGGGCAAAAGGAGCTGATTTTAAATTGCCGAGCCAGGTAGAATTAGTTAATAAGTCCGTGGAAATTGCCACACTAACAAGCTCAAAAGCAGAGCTGGATATGGAAATCCAAATTGAAAAAGGAATAGGTTATGAACCCGTAGAGAAAAGAAAAAGACAAGGAAAATTTGAAATTGGAGTTATTCCTATTGATGCTATTTTTACCCCCATTGAGAGAGTAAGTTATAAAGTGGAAAATATGAGAGTGGGAGAAAGAACCGATTTTAACAGACTATATTTAGATATCACTACAGACGGCACCGTTACTCCCGAAGAGGCTTTTTCTCAAGCATCAGAGATTATGGTTGACCATTTTTCTTTGTTCGCGGGGGTTTTTGTTTCCAAGTCGAAGAAAGAAGAAGATGGCAAAAAAAAGGAATCCGCCCCTGCCAAGTCTGTTCGTCGAACAGGCGGGGCTTCGGCGGATAAATAAAATATGCGTAAACTTAAAAAGGGTCGAAAATTATCAAGAAAAAGAAAACAAAGAAAAGCCCTGTTGAGGTCTTTGGCTAGAGCTCTTTTTCTGAAGGAGAAAATAAAGACAACCGAAGCAAAGGCAAAAGAGGTTCGTCCTTTTGCAGAAAAGCTTATTACGAAGGCCAAAAAAGGAGATTTAAGCTCCAGGAGAATTCTGTTAAGATATTTTTCCAAAGATTTAGTTAAAAAATTGGTTGACGAAATCGGACCGAGGTATAAAGAAAGGAAGGGGGGATATACAAGGATAATTAAATTGGGGCCAAGGCAATCAGATGGGGCAAGAATGGCGATAATAGAACTAGTGAAAGTTGAAAAATAGTTAAAAGGTAAGGAAGCCGGTATAGTGAGGAGGTTAGGGGGTTGGTAAATTGACCCTAAACTTAACCTCTAGACCACATCGGCATCTTAACCTCTAAGCCCTAAACTAAAAATTATGGAGCGAAAAACACACACAATCGATGCAACAAATAAGGTTTTGGGTCGTTTAGCCACTCAAATCGCTGTTTTGCTGCGGGGCAAACATAAACCAGATTTTGCTCCCAACAAAGATGCGGGCGATTTTGTGGTAATTGAAAATGTTGATAAAATTAAACTAACCGGTAAAAAACTTAAACAAAAGATTTATTATCATCATACTGGTTATTTGGGCAGTTTAAAAGAAACGCCGTTAAAAAAACTTTTTGGGAAAAAACCAGGAGAGGTTTTAAAAAGGGCTGTTTTTGGCATGCTGCCGAAAAATAAATTAAGAGCCAAGCAAATTAAGAGATTGAAGATAAAATAAAATGCCAGCAACTAAGAAAACTACAAAAACAAAAAAGACGGAAAAGAAAACGGCTGTCAAGAAAACAAAGCCCGTTAAGTATTTTGAGGCAGTTGGCAGGAGAAAAACGGCTAGTGCCAGAGTGCGGATTTTTACCCGGGGAGAAAAAATAATTTTAATTAATGAAAAACCGTATCAGGACTATTTCCCGACTAAAGAGCTTCAGCAGATTGTGGCATCCCCCTTTGAAAAAATAAAACTTCTTGAGAAGTTTAAAGTGTCTGTTAAGGTAAAGGGAGGCGGAATTAATTCTCAAGCCGAAGCTGTTCGGCACGGAATATCAAGGGCTTTGGTAAAATTTAATCCAGAGTTTAGAAAACGCTTCCGTCGGGCAGGTTATTTAACCCGCGACCCGCGGATGAGAGAGAGAAAAAAGTTTGGCCTCAAACGCGCTCGGCGCGCCCCCCAGTGGTCAAAACGTTAATGTTAAAATGTTAAAAGAATTAATTGATAAATATTATTTAGATAGACAGAGAGATAAGGCCCAGACCAGTTTTTATATATCTGAGGCAGGGAAATGTCCTCGTCAGATTTTTTTTAAATTTAAAAATGTCCCTAGAAAAGATTTAGAAGCAAATATCCTAAGATTATTTGACCACGGAGATCATATGCACCAGCTTATAATGAAGCCATTGCTTTCAACAAGGGATATTCATGTAGTTTGTTCGGAAATAGACATTCCTCCTCAGCAATTGGTTCGAGGAAGGGCAGACGCTATAATTTCAGACGGAAAGCAACTTTATGTTTTAGACATTAAGAGTATGAATAGTATGATTTTTAAGAATCTTTTGCAGCCAAAACCAGAAAATGTGGAACAACTTCAACTTTATTTGCATTATTTTAAGATTCCAAAAGGCATTTTACTTTATGTGGACAAAGACAAATTAGAGTTAAAGGAATTTTTAGTTAGTTATAATCAAGTTCAAGCAGAGAATCTTTTAAAACAATTAGCAAAACTTAGAACTCAAATAGATTCTGGTATTGTTCCCCAGCGTTTATCCGACTATCCGGAAAACTGGCAATGTCAGTACTGCCAATTTAGAGAGGTCTGCGATATGGGAGCCTCTGAAGAAATGAAATGGGAAGATTTTAAAACGAAACTAAGCGCCTTGGAAAACGAAGGAGTTTAGGGCATAATTTTTTCAGGGAATTAGTTCTTCCGAAACATAGGGTTTTTTATTAGCCCGGAAGATTTCCGGGCTTTTTAAATTAACGACCTATTGACATTTTTTTATATATATTATATACTCCTAAATAGTACATACCATAAAAACTTATTAAGCTATAATAAATGAAAGGAGAAGATAGAAATGGGAAGGAAAAATCAGAAAGCGCAATTATTATGGGATGAGTTTCTTAGGCAGAACCCAGACAACGAAGAGCTGTGTTATATCGTTGAGTGTGTTAAACCTCTTAGAAACCAAGCATGGCGGCAGCTTCTTAAGCAGAATCCAACCAAAGAAAACCTGCTTTGTATTATTGAGCATGTTGAATTTCTCAGAAACCAGGCATGGCGGCAGCTTCTTAAGCAGAAGCCAGACAACAAAGACCTGCGTTATATCATTGAGCATGTTGAATTTCTCAGAAACCAGGCAGGACAGCGGCTTCTTAAGCAGAAGCCAGACAATAAAGACCTGTGTTATATCATTAGATGGGTTGAATCTTTCAGGAATCAAGCGTGGCAGCAGCTTCTTACGCAGAAGCCGACCAATGGAAACCTGCGTTATATCATTGCATGGGTTGAATCTCTCAGAGACCAGGCAGGACAGAGGCTTCTTAAGCAGAACCCGACCAATCAAGACCTGCGTTATGTCATTTGGCGTGTTGAATCTCTCAGAGACCAGGCAGGACAGAGGCTTCTTAAGCAAAACCCGACCAATGAAGACCTGCATTATGTCATTGAGCATGTTGAATCTCTCAGAGCCCAGGCAAGGCAACTGCTAAAAAGAAGCAAAAAAGAGATTTTTGATAAGATTGTGAGATTGTAGATTCAGAAATTTCAACCAAAACCTCAAGGGGATGGAAAAGCCACCCCCTTTTTATATATTTAATAAAAAAAATCCGAGGCCCGGCCTCGGATTGAATTCAGGGAATTAGTTCTTCCGAAACATAGAAGTTTTCCTGGGATAAAACATAAATTTTTTTATCTCCCCAATAAATTCTGGGGTTTTTAAATTCTGTTAAATCTGTGATATTTATTTTATCTCTGTCGTCGATTTCAGCGACTTTTATTTTATCTCCAACATTAAAAACCAAATAGTGATTCGTATACCAGAAGACATTTCCTATTTCTTCCGAAAATCTGGTTATGAATAATTTCTCGCCCTTTTCTTTTTGGGGCATATCTATAATTTTTTCTAAAAATAAAACCCAGATTTCATGGCCATTGGCATAGGCCAATTTTTTTAAATCCGGGGAAAACTTGAATTTTTCAATGGGTTCAAACAATTTTTTAAAAGCCCTTTCTTCTTTATTAAAAATATATAAGCTATTTCCTTCTTCTAAAAGGATGGCGGCTTCAGAAACTGTTATCTGGTACTTTGTTTCCTGTTTAATTTCAAGAGGAATTATATTTAATCTTTGTTCGTTTTTCCAAAGAAATCCGTTTTTATCAAGGTAATAAATGTCTTTATTTAAAACGGCAAAGTCAATTACTTCTTTTTTTAAAGGAGATTCCAGGAAAAATTCTTCTGGTTTTGCTAAAAATCCAAGAGAAACAAGGGCGGGGGGACTTTTATCTATTTCCAAAAGATAATGTCTTACCTTTTCTTTTACCCCCAATTCAAGCAGTATTTTTTTGGAATCCGGAGAAAATTCTAAATCAATTATTTGCACTTTTTCTTTTGAAATATCGTGTTCTGAAATAAGGTGGCTTTTGACATTTTTATCTGTTTCAAAGAGCTTTAGGTCCCAACCTTGTTCTTTTTTTTCTTTCAAGATTATCTTTTTTTTGTTTGGAGAAAAGAAAAAATCCTCTATATTTTTAGACATTAAATCAAATCTTGGGTTTTGGCGTATCAAAATAATATTTTTTGCTTCTGTAACCTGTCTTTTTTTAATTTCTAAGTTTTTCTGCCAGGTATGATATCCTGGTTTTTTAATTTCAACATTATATTTTTGGGGGCTTAGGTTTTCAATTAAAATAGAGCCGAAGAAAAGGTCTGTTTTCTTTCTAAATTTGCCGTTAAGGTAGACATTAGCGTTTTTGGGCCAGGCCTTGAAATAAAAAACCCCGGGCTGAATTATCTTTTTTGTTTGCCAATCAAAACGCCAACCCAAAGAATATAGAACAGCCGAAGGGGCCGCAATTAAAAAAAGCGCCATTAATCCCAAAAACAAAAGAGTTCTCTTTTTGTAAGTCATGTCGTTGTTTCATTTTAGCTTAATTTCTATAACTTGCCAAGTCCGAGAATTTAGTTTAAGATATAGTATATGGCAGAGAAGTTTGTTATACATGGAGGCAGGCCCTTGCGGGGAGAAGTGGAAATAAGAGGAGCGAAAAATGCTGCCTTTCCAATTTTAGCGGCTTGTATTTTAACAAAAGAAAATTGCCAAATTTCTAATTTGCCTTTGATTGAGGATGTTTATAGAATGCTTGAGATTTTAGAGAAAATAGGGGCTAAGATTGTTTGGCAGGGTCAAAGAAAAATCAAAATAAATTGTTCCAAGATTAATTCTTCAAAAATCCCCTTTGATTTAGTCGGCTGTTTTCGGGGTTCAATTTTGCTGTTAGGCCCTCTTTTAGCAAGATTTAAAAAGTTAAAATTTCCTCCTCCCGGCGGTTGCTTGATCGGAGCTCGTCCAATTGATACTCACTTAGATGCTTTTGAACAAGCAGGAATTGAGGTTTCTAAGAAAAATAATTTTTATTATTTTAAAAAGAAAAAAGAAACGGCAAAAGAAATAGTTCTTGGAGAGTTTTCTGTTACTGCGACGGAGAATATTTTGCTTTTTTTGGCAAATAATCCTCAAAAAGTAGTTTTAAAAATCGCAGATTGCGATTATCAGGTTCAAGAGTTGATTAAAGTTCTAAAGAAAATGGGAGCAAATGTAAGGCAAGCTGGAATTCATTCTTTTGAGATTAGGGGAGTTAAAAAATTTAAGGGTTTTAAACACACTCTGATTTCAGACCCTATCGAAACAGGCACTTTTATTGTAGTTTCTCTGGTCACAAAGGGCGAAGTTTTAATTAAGAAGGCCCAGCTTGAATTTTTAGACCTTTTTTTGAAAAAATTAAAAGATTTTGGAGCTAAATTTAAAATTTTAAACAAAGAAACGATTAAAATTTTGCCCTCTGGTCAGCTTAAGATAAATAAGATTCAGAGTTTGCCCTATCCCGGAATTCATACAGATCTACAGCCGGAACTTGGAGTTTTGGCAACCCAAACAAAGGGAGCAACTTTGATTCACGACCCTTTGTTTGAAGGGCGTTTGAAATATTTGAAAGAATTGAATAAAATGGGAGCAGAGATTCTTTTTCGCGGTCCTCACCGAGCAATTGTTTATGGGCCGACAAAACTCCGTGGAATTAAAATTCCTAGCCCGGATTTAAGGGCGGGAGCGGCTCTGATTGTAGCCGGCCTGATAGCTGAAGGGGAGACTGTAATTAATAATATTTATCAGATTGACAGGGGATATGAACGGATTGAAGAGAGACTTCAGCAGTTAGGAGCTGATATCAAGAGGGTGAAATAACCATCAACGAATTTACGAATCAATTACGAATTTTCAAATTCGTATATTCGAAATAGATTTGTACATTCGTTGATTATATATGTTTATAAAAAAAATCGGCATCGACCTCGGAACTTGCAACTCTGTTGTTTTTGTTCCTCAAAAAGGAGTGCTTTTGCAGGAGCCTTCTGTTGTGGCAGTTAGTTTGGATGAAAATAAAATTTTAGCTATTGGACAGGAAGCAAAAGAAATGACCGGGAGAACTCCTGACGCCATTAGAATTTACAGGCCCTTAAAAGATGGAGTTATCGCAGATTACAGAGTTACGGAGGCGATGTTGAGATATTTTATAAAAAAAACAGCCAACTGGTTCAGGTTTTTAAAACCGGATCTGTTGGTTGGAGTTCCGGCAGGCATTACTTCAACTGAAAAAAGAGCTGTTATTGAGGCGGGCAACGCTGCCGGAGCCAGAGGGGTTTATGTAGCTAAAGAACCGATTTTAGCCGCGATTGGAGCAGGAATTCCCATTAGTTCTTGTTCGGGCCATATGATTATTGATATTGGAGGGGGGACTTCAGAAGTAGCCGTGATTTCTCTTGGGGGAATTGTGACAGCTCACTCTCTTAGAGTGGCCGGAGATAAGATGGACCAAGCAATTGCGGATTTTATTAAGAAGAAGTATAATTTAGCGATTGGCGGACAAACAGCGGAAGAAATAAAAATTAAAATAGGGACAGCTCTTCCCGAAAAAGAAGAAAGAAAAATAGAAATTCGGGGCAGAGATTTAATTTCTGGATTGCCCCAAAACATTAAAATTTCTTCCAACGAAGTTTGTGAGGCAATATCAGAAAGATTGTCCGAAATTATTCAGGTTGCTAAAGCCGTTTTAAGAGACACTCCTCCGGAGCTGTCAGCGGATATTATGGACAAAGGAATGATTATATCCGGCGGAGGGGCTTTGCTTCGTAATCTTGATGAGCTTATTGTTCAGTCAATAGGCGTTCCTTGTTTCGTGGCAGAAGATCCTTTGCTTTGCGTGGCTAAGGGAACAGGACTTGTTTTAGACAATTTAGAGGCATACAAAAAGAGCATAATGACAAAAAAATAATATGATTATAAATCACAAAAAACAATGGGATTTTTTGGTTAAGTCAGCAGAGCTGGGAAAACTGCCCCACGCTCTTTTATTTTATGGCCAGAAGGGTTTGGGAAAGAAAGATTTTAGCGTTGAATTTGCTAAATTTTTTATCGGTGCCGCCGATCCTCCTGATTTTGTTTTAGTTGAACCAACGGGCCCATCCTTTGCTAAAGCTTCGGCAGGTAAAAAAGAAATTCAGATTAATCAGATAAGGAATTTAATAGAAAAACTTTCTTTTAAGCCATATGCGGCAGATTTTAAAATGGCTGTTATAAACAAGGCCCATTTAATGACTCTTGATGCCCAGAACTGTTTTTTAAAATTCCTTGAAGAACCAAGAAAAAAAACTTTCTTGATTTTAATAACAGAATATCCTCAACTTCTTTTGTCAACAATTTTGTCAAGGGTTCAGAAAATTAGATTTTATTCCGCAGAGAAATCTAAAATAGAGGAACCAAAAGAATTGGCTTCAATCAGCAATTCGGATTTAGCCACGCGATTTCAATATGCTAAAGATATTTCAAAAGAGAATTTAGAAGAAGTTTTAGACGCTTGGTTGAGATATTTTAGAGAAATTCTGTTAAATCGTCTTCGGGGGAAAGAAATAAAGGAGTTTAATTCATATTCCTTGGTTAAGCTGAAGGATATTTTGAATCAAATCCAATTAACCAAGGCCTTAATTTCCGCCACTAATGTCAATTCTCGCATGGCTTTAGAAGTTTTATTGATGCAATTGTGAGGATTTGTTGAAGAGCGGTGAGGAGCTGAACTCCTGTACAGGAGTTCAGCTCCTTTTATTTTTGGCGGCTTTGTGATATATTGAAGATAATGGAGGATTATAACCAAATTATCGAGAAAATTAAGCCGGAAATGGAAAAGGCAATGGGTTTTTTTGAAAGAGAATTAGCTAAGATTCGGGCAGGAAGAGCTTCTGTTTCTTTGGTTGAAGATATTATAGTGGAATGCTTTGGTCAAAAGATGCCCTTAAAGCAATTAGCCGCCATTTCTTCTTCTTCTCCTAAAGATATTGTTATTCAGCCGTGGGATAGATCATATATTGAGCAAATTGAAAAAGCGATTTCTCAATCAAGCATTGGGGCTTCGCCGGTTATTGACAAAGAAACAATCCGCATTTCTTTGCCTCCGCTTTCAGAGGAATACAGGAAGAGTTTATTAAGGATTCTATCAGAAAAGCAAGAAGAAACCCGTAAAACCATTAGAAGGTGGCGGCAGAAGGCGTGGGACGAAATTCAGGAAAAAACCAAATCAGGCGAAATTAGAGAAGATGACAAGTTTAGGGCTAAAGATAAATTACAGGAGTTGATAGACCAATATAATAAGAAAATTGAAGAGACAGGGGAGCGCAAGAAAAGAGAAATACTTGAGTAAAAATTCCAAATTCCAAAATACAAACAATATCTAATGACCAAAATTCTAATGACCAAAAGTTGTTTAGAATTTGTAATTTAGAATTAGAAGCAGAGCTTCCTTTTCAGGTGTGAATTTGTTTGTAATTTGGCGCTTTAATTTTATGGTTTTAACGATTATAATAGCTTTTATATCTCTTGTTGTTTTGATAATTCTTCACGAATTTGGCCATTTTATTTTAGCTAAAAAATTCGGCGTTAAGGTTGAAGAATTTGGCTTGGGTTATCCCCCTCGTATTTTTGGCAAAAAAATAGGGGAAACAATTTATTCTTTAAACCTTTTGCCCTTTGGCGGTTTTGTTAAAATTTATGGCCAGGAGGAGGAAATAACCCGACCAGAAAGTTTTAGTCAAAAACCCTTTTGGCAGAGAGCTTTAATTATTTTGGGAGGGGTGTTTTCTTTTTGGGTCGTCGCGGCTGTTATTTTAACCGTTGTGGCGGCAACCGGGATGCCAAAGATAGTGGATGATGACGCAGAAGGCAATTTAGTTAATCCAAAGGTGCAGATTGTATCCGTGGTTCCAGGTTCGCCGGCAGAAGAAGCAGGATTAGAAATAGGAGATATAATTAGAAAATTTTCAGTTTCCAATTTTCAATTTCCAGTTGATAAAGTGAAAGAGGTTCAGGAGTTTATCGGAGAGTACAAGGGCCAGGAGATTGTTTTGACAATTCAGAGAGGAGGAGATTTTTTTGACGTTTCTTTAGTTCCGCGTCTTTCCGCGCCGAGCGGAGAAGGGCCGATGGGCGTGGCTTTGGCAAGGACAGCTTTAAAAATTTATCCTTGGTATCAAGCTCCTCTAAAGGGAATTTGGGCTACAGGGCAATTAACTTGGCTTATAATTAAGAGCTGGATTATGGTTTTGGGAAGCTTGTTTTCCGGCAAGGGCTTGCCCCCGGGAGTGGAAGTCGGGGGACCGGTGAAAATTTTTGAGTTATTCGTTGATATCGGAGGTTTGGGGCTAACTTATTTTTTGCAATTTATAGCCCTGATTAGCGTCCATTTGGCGCTGATTAATATTTTGCCAATTCCGGCCCTTGACGGAGGATGGTTCTTATTTATGGTTATTGGAAAACTGCGGGGCAAACCATTGGATCAAAAAGTCATTCAAAAGGTAAGCGCTGTTTTCTTTTATCTGCTTATTGCTTTGATGGTATGGATTACCATAAGAGATATAAGTCATTTAGTTTAATTTATTATGCGCCAATCAGAGCTTTTTTATAAAACCTTAAAAAAGAAACCAAAAAAAATAGAAGCCCCTTCTAATATTTTTTTAGTAAGAGCTGGTTTTATTGATATGGCCAGCGCTGGCTCTTATACTTTTTTGCCCTTAGGTTTGAGAGTTTTAAGGAAGATAGAGAAGATAATTAGAGAAGAGATGGTTCTAATCAACGGCCAGGAAATTTTAATGCCGGCCCTGACGCCAAAAGAAAATTGGGAGAAAACAGGAAGATGGAATAACTTTGACGCTCTTTTCAAATTAAAGGGGGCCAACAAAAAAGAATATGCCTTAGGGCCGACTCACGAAGAAATTATATCACCCTTGGCAAAGAAGATAATTCTTTCTTATAAAGACCTGCCCTTTTATTTATTTCAAATTCAAACCAAGTTCAGAAACGAGCTAAGGGTAAAATCAGGTCTTTTAAGGACCAGAGAGTTTTTAATGAAAGACCTTTATTCTTTTCATAGAGAGGAAAAAGATTTGGACAGATATTACCAAAAAGTAGCTCGCGCCTATTTAAAGATATTTAAAAGATGCGGAATAAGGGCTTACAAAACCTTGGCTTCCGGAGGGACTTTTTCCAGATATTCTCATGAATACCAAGCTCTCACAGAGGCGGGCGAGGACATTTTATATGTTTGTTCAAAATGCAATTTAGCCATTAATAGAGAGGTAAAAAGCGATTTTAAAAAATGTCCAGAATGTAATTGTTCAAAATTTAAAAAGGAAAAAGGAATAGAAGTGGGCAACATTTTTAAGCTGGGCGATAGATATTCTTTGCCCTTTGGGTTAAAATTCAGAGATAAAGACGGAAAAGAAAAGCCGGTTATAATGGGTTGTTACGGCATAGGGCTTTCTCGCTTGCTAGCAGCTGTTGTTGAGCATAATTACGACGATAAGGGGATTATTTGGCCGGAAGAGACAGCTCCATTCAAGTTTCACTTGATTCAGATTGAAAGCAGCGAAAGAGTAAAACAAGCTGCCGAAAAGTTGTATAAAAAATTAGAAGATGTATTATATGATGATAGGAAGGATGTTAGCCCGGGAGAAAAATTTGCCGAAGCCGATCTAATCGGCATTCCAACAAGAATTATTGTTTCAGAAAAAACCTTGAAAAAAAATTCAATTGAGCTTAAAAAAAGAAAAGAAAAGAAACTATGCTTGATAAAGTTTTCTCATATATCTCGCATAACATAGGTATTGATTTGGGAACAGCCAATTCTTTGGTTTATGTTCAGGGAAAGGGTATTGTTATAAACGAACCATCGGTTGTGGCCATAAATCAAAAGACAGGCCAGGTTTTGGCGATTGGAGAAGAGGCAAAAAAAATGGTTGGCCGAACTCCGGCCCATATTGTTGCCACCAGGCCCTTGGTAAAAGGGGTGGTTTCGGATTTTGAGGTAACAGAACAGATGCTTAAATATTTTATTGAGAAAGTTCATAAAAGAAAATTTATTATAGGGCCAAGACCCAGAGTAATTGTGGGAATTCCTTATGGGGTAACAGAAGTTGAGAAAAAAGCTGTTAGGGATGCTACCAAAAATGCGGGAGCCAGAGAGGTTTTTTTAATTGAAGAGCCAATGGCAGCTGCTATTGGCGCTCGCTTGGATGTTCAGGAGGCAGGAGGGGATTTCATCGTAGATATCGGCGGAGGAACAACCGAGGTAGCTGTAATTTCTCTCGGAGGAATTGTTTTAGCCAAAAGTTTAAGAATTGCCGGCGATAAACTTTCAGAAGATATAATCCAATTTGCCCAGGAGGAATATAAACTTCTAATCGGTGAAAGGGGAGCGGAAGAAGTTAAAATTGGAATTGGTTCTGCCTATCCCTTAAAAGAAAAAAAAGAGATGCCCCTAAGGGGCAGAAACTTAATTACCGGCTTGCCGGAGGAAATTTTGGTCAGCGACGAAGATATTAGAAGGGCGATGGAAAGGTCGGTAAAACAGATTGTTAACGCAATTAAAACTACGGTTGAAGAAACTCCTCCGGAGCTTTTGGCAGATATTATGGCCAAAGGCATTTTCTTAACGGGCGGAGGAAGTTTGTTGAAAGGTTTGGATGTTTTAATTCAAGAAGAGGTAAAGATTCCTACCAAGATAATTGAAGATCCAATGACGGCAATGGTCAGGGGAGCAGGAATGGTTTTAGAAAAATTAGATGAACTTAGAGATGTTTTAACAGAAGCAGAAGAGATGGCCCCGCCAAAATAATATGATAACCAGAGAACAAGTTAGGCATATTGCGAAATTAGCGAGAATTGAGCTAAGCGAAAAAGAGCTTAGGAAATTCCAGCGCGAACTTTCCTCGATTTTGGATTATTTTGATATCTTAAAAAAAGCAAAAACAGGGAAAGCGGAACCGACTTTTCACATCGAAAAAAAGATAAAGATTATGAGAGAAGATATGGCAGATTCGGAAGATCCAAAAGTTGTAGATAAAATAATTGAATCCGCGCCGGATAAAAAAGAAAGGTATTTTAAGGTAAAAGCAATACTGCGATGAGCAATGAACAGCATTTTGATTGTTCTCTGTTCTTTGTTCACCGTTCTCTGATTTGTGAAACTTCGCGAATTAACCATTACTAAAATCCGTGAGGGTTTATTGAAGAAAAAATTTTCTTCCTTGGAATTGACCAGGGCTTATTTGGATAAAATTAGGAAAGACGACAAAGAAATTTCCGCCTTTTTAACGGTTACAGAAGAATCAGCCGTAGAACAGGCAAAAAGAGTGGATGATTTGATTTCCAGGGGGGCTAAACTTCCTATTTTAGCCGGAGCGCCTATGGCGGTTAAAGACAACATTCTGGTTAAGGGAGTTAGAACAACTTGCGCTTCTAAAATTTTAGAAAACTATACAGCTCCCTACGACGCAACCTGTATTAAAAAAATAAAAGACCTGGGAGCAGTTATTTTGGGAAAGACAAATTTAGACGAGTTTGCTATGGGGGCTTCCACAGAATATTCTGGTTTCTTTCCGACTAAAAATCCTTATGACAAGGAAAGAGTGCCGGGCGGTTCTTCCGGAGGATCAGCGGCAGCCGTAGCTGGAGATTTGTGTTTAGCTTCTTTGGGTTCTGATACAGGGGGTTCTATTCGTCAGCCGGCTTGTTTTTGCGGAGTTGTCGGTTTGAAGCCGACTTATGGCTCTGTCTCTCGTTATGGCTTGGTTGCTTTTGCCTCTTCTTTGGACCAAATAGGGCCGATAACTAAAACAGCGGAAGATGCCCGGATTTTATTTGAATCAATTTGCGGCAAGGATGAGAAAGATGCTACAAGTGTTGAGTCTAAAATTCAGAATGCAAAATGCAAAATTCAAAATTTACGCATCGGCGTTCCCAAAGAATACTTTATAAAGGGCATGGACAAGGGCGTGGAAGAAGCAGTTAAAAAAGCGATAGGGGAGATAGAAGAGAGAGGGGCTAAAGTTATTGAAATCAGTCTGCCTCATACAGAATATGTGATACCAACTTATTACCTTATTGCTATGTCTGAAGCTTCAGCTAATTTAGCCAGATATGACGGGATAAAGTATGGACATTCAAAAGTTAAAAATCAAACCTCAAAAGCCAAAAATTTATTAGAAGTTTATTTGAAAACCAGAGCAGAAGGATTTGGAGATGAAGTCAAAAGAAGAATTATGCTGGGAACTTATGCTCTTTCCGCCGGTTACTACGATGCTTATTACTTGAAAGCAGAAAAAGTTAGAACTTTAATCAAACAGGATTTTGAAAGGGTTTTTAAAAAAGTTGACCTTATCTTTACTCCTGTTTCTCCAACTCCTGCCTTTAAATTCGGCCAGAGAACCAAAGACCCTCTTTCAATGTATTTGGCGGATATCTTCACTTCGTCTGTAAACTTGGCCGGCTTGCCGGCCGTATCTGTGCCCATAGCGAATAAAAATAATCTTCCTGTCGGTTTGCAAATCATCGGAAAGCCCTTTGGGGAAAACAAAATTTTGGAAATCGCTAAAACTTATGAATGATATAAATTTTTCAATTTTATTTTCTCAATTTAGTGCACTTATCGTTTATTTCAAGGTTATTTTTCTAATCATTGCCCTGTTTCTTTTAATTGCCGTTTTTTTGCTTCTTTTCAAAAATAGTTGGCTGAAGTATCGTTTTCTTGAGAATTTGACAGAGTTTTTTATTTATAGGCCATTTGGAGTTAAAAAAACATTTAAGAGGTGGGCAAAAATTACAAAGCGCTTGGAAGAAAAAAACGAAACAGACTGCAAGCTGGCTGTGATTGAAGCAGACAATTTGCTGGACGAGGTTTTAGGGAAAATTGGATATAAGGGAAAAACCATGGAGGAAAGGTTAGAACAGATAGATCAAAAGACCCTTCCTATTATTGAGAAAATTCAAGAAGCTCACAGGGTGCGCAACAGCGTAGTTCGCGACCCTGATTATCATCTAACGCCGGAAGAAGCAAAAAGGGTGGTGGGGATTTACGAACAAGCCCTCCGCGATTTGGAGGTGTTTTAAGAGAAATAGCCCTCTTGTTTTTATTGCAATGATATGGTAAAATGCAGTCGCGGGGTGGAGAAGTAGTATCTTGCGAGGCCCATAACCTCGAGACGCAGGTGCAATTCCTGCCCCCGCAACTAGTTTATCCACATTGCCATATTTTTGGACCTACGGTATAATAAAATAAGAATAAAGTGTGGGTTCTATGGCAAAGTCTAAAGAAAGAAATAAAGCTCTTGAATTACGTCAAAGAGGGAAAAGTATTAAAGAAATTGCTAAGAAATTAAAAGTGTCTAAAAGTACAGTAAGCCTTTGGTGTCGAGATATTGAACTATCACCGGAACAAATTCAAAGGCTACAGGAAAGGATGGTTAGTAGGAACTATATGGGAAGATTGAAAGGGGCACGGATACAATATAAACGGCGCATAAAAAGAACAAAACATTTTAAAAGACAAGGATTAAACCGATTAGGAAAACTATCAGATAGGGATTTTTTAATAGCTGGAGCAGCACTATATTGGGGAGAGGGCAGTAAAAAAGAAAAGCAGGGAGTACGAATAAGTAATTCTGATCCTGAGATAATAAAATTTATGTTACGATGGTTTAAAAAAGTATGGGATGTTCATAATGATCACATTAACTTATCAGTAACAATTAACAAAATCCATGAAAATAGGGTTAAAGAAGTCGAAGAATACTGGTCGGAAATAACAAAAATTCCAAAAGAACAATTTTATAAAACAATTTTAATAAAAGCAAAAAATAAAAAGAATTATAAAAATTTCCCCACTCATTACGGTACACTTACAATAAAAATTAGAAAATCGACAAATTTACATCGCCAAGTTATTGGTATGGTAGAAGGATTAGCCCAAAGAATAAAGAGGGTAGATAAGCCGGGGAGTAGAGTGGCATCTAAGGTCGTTTCATAAGCGATCACCGTGGGTTCGATTCCCACCCTCGGCACCATGTAAGAAATAATGCGGGCGTAGCTTGAATGTTAAATATTATGGCTACGTTCTTTTTATTGAAAATTATTGCAATATAGGATATAATATAGTAATGTACAAACTTACAGAATCGTCACAAATTCAAAAAATAGCTTTCGCAAAATATTTGGGGGCGTAGATCAATTGGTTAGATCGCATCCCTGTCACGGATGAGGTTGCCGGTTCGAGTCCGGTCGTCCCCGCAAATTTTAAACAAAATTCGGGACATTGCTGGCCTCGTTTTTTTGGAGGGGTGCTCCGAATTGGCTAAGGAACTGGTCTTGAAAACCAGCGCCCCGCAAGGGGCTTGTGGGTTCGAGTCCCACCCCCTCCGCCATTTTACGATTTCGGCTTTTTGAGAAGGTATTGCCTCGCCCTCGCTCCGCTCGGGCTCGGCAAAAGCAACGATTTTATAGGGATTTTTGAACGCGAGAAACAATTTTCGCTCCAGAATTTGGAGGTTCGAACCAATCTTTTTTAGAAAATCGCGGCTTCGCTCGCGATTTTCTTGCAAAGCGGCAATTTTGCTTTGTTTTAAGGAATTTATGAATTTGATGGCAGGTTCGAACCGATTATCGCTTTTTTGCTCAAAAGCGGTTAGTTTGTCTTTCAAGAGTTGTTTTTGATTGACGAGTTTGTTTTTAATTTCTCGGTATTCTTCCAAAGACAAAGCGTTTTCAAGATAAGCGTTCATTAGTTTGTCTAACTTTTTGTCAATTTTCTTTATTTCTCTTTCAATTTTTTGAGCAAAAAAGCGCGATGATTGGGCTTTTTGTTCTTTTTCTTTTTGTAATTCCTTTATCATCCAATCAGCCCAATCATCGGGCAAAGAAACTTTTTGAATTTCTTTTTTGATTTGTTCTGCGATTATCTCCTCGCGAACATATCTTTGAGAGCAAGGAATTTTTCTTTTGGTGCAACGCAAGTAATTGTGTCCTTTTTGGGTCTCGGTGGTGATAAAGCAACCGCATTCTCCGCAACGGAACATTCCTCTATAGATGTATGGCTTTAATTCTCTTGTTTTTGGTTTGCTTTTTCGTCTCATCACTTCCTGAACTTTATCAAAAAGTTTCTTTGCGATAATCGGTTCGTGTTTTCCTTCGTAGTATTCGCCGTTGTATCTCATCACTCCGTAATAAAAAGGATTTTGAAAAAGGTATTGATAATTGGAGACAGAAAGCAATTTTCCTTTTCTTCCTCTCAATCCTAAATTATTGACAATCTTTCGAATTTCTTTAAGGGTGTATTTTCCGGTGGCGTAAAGTTCAAAAGCTTTTTTGATAAGAGGTGCCTTTTCCTTGTCTATGTAAATTTGTTTTGTCTTGGTGTCGTTGAGATAGCCAAGAGGAGCCATTTGAGGCCACAATCCTTGTTTTAGTTTTTGCCGATGTCCCCGCTTTATGTTTTCCGAAAGATTGTCAATGTAGTATTTTGACTGCCCAAAAGCGATAGACAACATAAATTTTCCTTGAGGCGTGTTTTCAAACCAAAAAGTAGGGAATTTTAGCTCTTTGATAATTCCGGTATCAACAAGATAAATTATTTGTCCGCCGTCAACACTGTTTCTCGCCAATCTGTCGGGATGCCAAGCCAAAATTCCTTCTGCTTCGCCCGTCTCAATCCTTTTTAACATTTCGGCAAAAACTGGTCTTCCCGGCTTTTTGGCGGTTTGCTTTTCAACGAGAATGTCAACAATCTTCAGGTTTTCTTTCTTCGCTAATTCTTTCAATTCCGCGATTTGGTCCTGAATGCTCCTTACTTGTCGATCTTCTGAATCGGTTGACTTGCGGGCGTAGATGAAAAATCTTCTTTTTTGATTCTCCTTTTTCATAATCGCTTTTGGACAGTCAGTCCCGCTTCGCGGGACAAATTGCCGCTTTGCGTTCCGCCAGAGGCGGAACAAAAAAGATTGGTTAATAAATTTTTCAATTTATGTTCGCCTTCGGCGAACCAAACCTCCAAATTCTGGAGCGAAAATTGTTTTTTGATTTCAAAAATCCCTATAAAATCGTGGCTTTTGCCGAGCCCGAGCGAAGCGAGGGCGAGGCAATACCCTCTCAAAGAGCCGAAATCGTAAAATGGCGGTACCTTTTGAACAAAATTCGAACCTATTTTGAACAAAATCCCGATGTTGATATTTGATTGTCGCCCTGCGGGCGACAATCCCGCCCAGCGGCTCACTCCGCCGATGGCGGAGTAGGCAAAGCCCGCAAAAATTTCTTTTTCTTTTAATGGGCGCGCGCAAAAAATTTTTCAATTAAAAAGGATTTAATTTTTGCTGGCTTTAGTAAATTTGCTTCGCAAATTTCTTTCGGAAACGCCTCCCACCCCAAGCCCTGCTTACGCAGGACAAAAAATGAGGCGTTTACTTGATTTTTATTTAGAAATTTCATATACTAATAATAGCATGTTTAGAATTGTTGCTGTATATTAAGTATAGTAAAGTTTTACTACAATGTCAAAGGAACTCTCAATAATTGCTAAAAACATCAAAAAGTACCGAGAGAAAAAAGATATTTCCCAAGACAAGTTATCAAAACTTGCCGGTGTTACTTTACACACGATTACAAAAATTGAATCTGGAGCAACACCGGATCCAAGAATTGAAACCGTTAAAAAGATTGCTGATGCTTTAGGTATAAGCGTTGATGACTTGTTAAAAAAATAAAATATTTTACTTCAATAAATTTATATTTATGAAATTACCTACAAGAATAATTTTAACAAGTGGCGTTGGAACAGGATCGACAAAATTAAATGCATTCGATGATGCTTTATTAAGTGCAGGAATAGGAAATTTTAATTTATTACAAACATCAAGCATTATACCCCCGAAGACAGAAATTATTTATTTAACAAAAAGTAGAGGAGAAAAAATATTACCTAAAATTGGATCGGTGGTACCAACGGTTTATTGTTATGTTTATGGAGAGAAGGTTGGGACAAGAGTTATAGCTACTTTAGGATTGGGTATTCCTAAAAATTACAAGGAATATAATGGGGTTATATTTGAATTTACCGGAAGTAATATTACAAAAGATAAGGCGAGAAAAACTTGTAAAAAAATGATTGAAGAGGCATTAAAGAGTAGAAATTTAGAGATAGAGAAAATTCAATTTATAGAAGCAGATTGTTTAGTAAAAAAGAAATATACTTGTGTAATCGCTGCTGCCTTATTAATATAATTTAAACCAAACTATGATTCTATTAGCTAGTAAAAAAGATTATAAAAATCTAAATTCGAAGCAAGGAAAGTTTTTGATGAATTATATAAAATTTATCACAGATGAAGTACCTTTTTATTCAAAATTTAAAAATAAATTAAGGAATATTGATTACAAAAACTTTTTTGAATTTCCAATTACTTATGAATATGATCTAATAAACAACCCTTTTTCTTTTGTTGCCAAGAATAGTCGATTAGTTCAGCTTGCATCTTCAGGAGGGACTTATGGGAAAAGAAAACTAATTTTTAGAACAAAAGATGATCTACAAAAAAGTGTAGAAACAGCAATTTCAATGTTTTTATGTGGAGGAATTAAACCAAAAGACAGAATTGCAATTTTACAACCTTTTGATTTATGGAATATAGGGCATATAGCTTTGTTAACCTTTCGCAAAATAGGTGCTTTAAGTGTACCCATAGGACTTTCTATAGACAATGAGGGTATTTTAGATATTTTGGCAACAACTAAATGCAATATTATTTATGGCACACCCTCCAAAGTAACGACGATAGCTGAGTTAAGTAAGAAGATGGGCCTAATATCAAAGATAGACAAAATATTTTGTGCTGGAGAACCAATTTTACAGATTCATCGAAAATCTATTAAAAATATATGGAATGCTGAAATCTATGGCATTTATGGGTCTGAAGAAACCGATGGTATAGGTGCTGAATGCAATTATCATTGTGGTTATCATATATTTGATAAAACTTTACTAATAGAAATTTTGAATCCCAAAACATTATTGCCAGCGGAAAAGAATAGGGGTGTATTAGTAGTTACAAAGTTAGGATGCTCTGGCACAATTTTAGTTCGCTATTTATTAGGGGATTTAGTGGAAATAACAAAAAATCCCTGTAAGTGTGGACGAGAAGAAATAAGAGTTTTTCCTAGGGGGAGAATAAAAGAAGTAATTTGGCTTTATGATGGTAGAAAAATTTCCTTGCAATCAATAGAAAATGCTTTAAATATGATTATTCATGAAATTCCTCAATATCAAATTCTGGTTAAGAATACACTAAAAGGAAGTATTTTAAGATTAAAAATTTTGATTAAAAATGAAGATCTTTTGAAGAAAAAGACTGATTTTAAAAAAATATTAGCAGAATCTTCCCAAGACATAAAAGAAGGAATAAATAAACGGGAAGTTAAATTATCTATTGAATTATCCAAAGACCCATCTACATTTGTTTATACCGAAAGAGGCAAAATTCCAAAAATAATTTATGAAAAACATGAAGAATATAAAAGTTGATAGAGAATATATAGAAATATACCCCATAAATTGGCAAAATCTTAACCAAGAAATGGTAGATAAGATATTTTCTAGCCGTTCTTTTAGTTTTATTAAAGAAATCAGTTTATATGTTCATGTTCCATTTTGTCCTACTATTTGTCCTTTTTGTAAATTTAATGTTTCAAAATATGAACCTTCAATTTATCAAAAATATCTTGATGCATTAAAGAAAGAAATACTTTTATTTAAAAATCATCCGGATTTGCAAAAACGAATTGTTACTGCTGTTTATTTTGGAGGTGGTACCGGATCTATGCTGTCTCCTGCTGATGTAAACGCAATTTTAAATTCAATGAGTAAAATTTTCGAATTAAGTAATAAAGCAGAGATTACTGTCGAATGTCATCCGGATACAGTTAATGTTAAAAAACTTAAAGAATATAAAAAGGTAGGTGTTAATCGTGTGAGCTTAGGGATTCAATCTTTTCAAGATCAAAATTTAAAAAATATTGGAAGAACTCATTTGGCTCAACAAAATGAAAAGTTGCTAAAAGAAGCTTTAAAAATAGGTTTTAATTGTGTAGCAATGGATTTAATGTATAGACTTCCAAATCAGGATTTTGAAAATTTAAAATTCGATCTTAATAAAATTAAAGAACTTTCGCCAGATGGGGTTAGTGTTTATAGCTTAGAACCAGAAGCAACCCCCCTAGAAGGAAAAACTTCTGAGATGCCACCTGAAGAGGTTGATAGAGAAATGTTTTATTTTATTGGAGATTTTCTTGAAAGTATTGGCTATTACCGATTTATGCAACCTGATTTTTCAAAACCCGGCAAAGAATGTAAATATGTACTAAATGCCTGGAAGGCACCACAACAATTAATGATTGGTTTTGGCGCTGGCGCTAATACACATTATTTTGGAAATCATATATGGACGAATGTTTATCCCGTGAAAAGTTATATTGAGGCTGTAGAGAATGGATATTTTCCAGGTGTTATGGGTATTGAAGTTCCTCTAAAAGAATTAGAAGCAAAATATATGGTTTTGGGCGTTCGACATCTTTCAGTGGAAAAAGCAAGTTTTAAGAAAATATTCGGAAAAAATATCCACGATGAATATGGTTTAAAAATTAAAAAGTTAAAAGAATTAGGATGGATAACCGAAGAAAACGATTGTTATAAAGTATCGAAAGAGGGTTTGTATTATGTCGATAACATATCAAAAACATTTTATACCCAAGCAAATAAAGGAAAAGGACAACCCTGGCTTAAAGGTCTTTATAATTATATTCCTAAAGAATTTTATAGACCTAAATCTTGACAGAATACATAAAATTTAGTAAAGTTGTTAAAGAGAAAGAAAAGCTCTTTAACAACCTAAAAGGAGGTAAAATTATGGAAAAAGAACAAAAAATTATGGAAGAAAAAGGAATAATACTCGAAACTCTTTTAAAGGGGTGGAAAGAAACGAGACAACTCACATTGGACTGGATGGATAGTTTAACATTAGAACAATTGAATCAAGAATTGCCAAGGCCAGGCCTTAATTCTTTCACAAAGCATATTTACGAAATGGGAGAAGTTCAGAAGATATATACAGCTGTATTAAAAAGAGAAAAACCAGATATGGAAAAAGTTACAAAATTAACTTTCGGATCAGAGAAAGTTATTGCTAAAACAAAGGAAGAATTGAAACAGTTTCTTACCGCTTGTGACGAAGGTTTTTATGAAGCAATAAGTAAAGTTAAAAACTGGGAAGAGAGAGTATTGATCTTTGAGGCAAAGGTACCAAAATTTGATGTTGTGGAACTTTTGATAAGACACGAAACTTTACATCATGGACAGTTCGTTGCCTTCGGTTACATTCTGGGTGTTCAATTTCCTCAAAGCTGGATAGATGCATGGGCCTTGCCTACCAAGTAATACAAGATCCGACCCGGGCATGTCGATAAACTACCCTTTCTTTTTCATAAGAAATAGGAGGTGAAATAAGATGGATAAGAAAATAATTTATTGGAAGCTTGCGTGGGATATTTTTCATCTGCAAGTTTTTAATTATGAAAGTGATATTAACAGAATAAACAGTTGGATAAAAGAAAGAAGTTACAAGGTAGCAAATATATTGGAAATAGGATGCGGAGCGGGTCGTTATCTCAAACTTTTGAAAAAGTTGGGGTATAAATGTGTGGGAGTAGATAAAGACGCTGATATTTTAGAGTACGCAAGACAAATAGTTCTGCAGGATGACAAAGAGTATGACAAAGAGATCGAATTAGTAAAAGGAGATATTCTCAAAAGAATCCCATCGGCATTTAAAGAACGATTTGACTTGGTTCTTGCTAAACATCTTTCGTTTCCATTGGTTGATTTAGAGAAAGCCTTAGATTATGCAAAGAAGGCTTTAAATCCAAAAGGACATAGACTTTTAGTATTTGATTTTATTGTAGCCAATAAAAGCAATATCGACAAAGAAATTCTTAGTATTGATAATGCCGTAAAAGATTATCTTTTTCTAGTAAGACTAAATCGGATGGAATTAAGAGAAGAACTAAATGGATATAAATGGGAAGAATTTTACATCATAAGAGATGCTCGAGACGGAGTTAGTTTTATCAAGAGTAACACTCGAAGTCTGTGGTTTCTTTCTTCTGACGAATTAAATAAATTGTTAAAGGATAAAGGTATAGAAATTGAAAATGAACTAAGGGAAGATACAGGAATTAATAACTTACAGGGGGTGACAATCTATGGTAGATTTAAATAATAAAATTTCTATTTTTGTGGATAAAGAGTTGAAAACGCTGGGCGACAAGGAATTTGCAAGGAGCCGAAACAGATTGATTAGCGAGAAAGTAATTTCTTATGGAGTAGAAACTCAAGAAATTAGAAAGGTTGCTAGGAAATATTTCAACCAATTTCGAGAAAGAAAAACGAAAAGAGTTTGCTTAGAAACGGTTAAAGAATTGATGTCAACAAAAGTGTTTGAGGATCAAATGGTGGGGATATTCTTTTTGGAGCTTTTTCTTAAAACTGGCGGGAAGATAAGTATTTCTGAAATCAAGAAGTTGATTACAGAATATGTTGATAATTGGGCAACTTGTGACACAATAAGTAGTGAAGTCGTTGCAAAAATATTAAAGAGATCGCCAGAAAAAATTGAAGTTCTGTATACTTGGGTAAAATCTAGAAATATTTGGTTAAAAAGAGTTGCTTTGGTAACAACAGTAAAACTTAAAAACAAGATTGAAAATTGGCAAGAAGTTGCTTCCCAAATACTTTCTTTTTCTGAAAAAGAAAAAGAGCCAATCATTAAAAAGGCAGTTCATTGGCTTGAGAAAGAACTCTTTTAATAGTGGGGCGGAAAAAAAGTATTTTCTAATCAACATATGCGTGTGAAATGAAAGTTGTAAAATTTATCATTTCAAGAGGTATATGTTTAAAGTTTTTAAATAATTGTTCCTTGAATTTTTGCATTTCTTCTGCAAAATCATTGTCACTTTTCTCGTAAGCAATCCTGTCTAACATCTTGAAAGAAACATTATCTCTTAAATATTGCTCTGCATTATTTAAAGATTTCAACTTTTCGTAAGGTATCTGATAATCTTCCTGTCTGTAGATCTTCTTTGCTTTACCCCTCTTATCTTTGATTATGGCAGCATATCCACAAGGCCTATGATAATTTAAATAGATATTGAAGTATTGTTTGTAGAACTGATTAACTGCTGGAGCAAACTGTTGAGGTATATGGACATAGCCCATATGTTTTCTAATAACAGCACCATTCTTGCCCTCTGCTAAAGCGTTGTCATTACAATGTCTGGATCTGGACTTAGTTTGCTTGATAAGCAGCTTATTCAATAGTTGAGCTACTACTTTGTTAATGAATTCTGAGCCATTATCTGAATGAAAGTTAATAATTTTAAAGGGGATCTGTTCTATTAGATCTTGGAGCAGTGGTTCAAGATAATATTCAGATATTTTTTCTACAGCACCTACTATTTCCCATTGAAGTACCTCATCTACAATATTGATGTGATAAATGCCCTTTTTCTTGTCATAATCACCCTGATGAACGCTATCTACCCTTAAAAACCCTGGTTTTCCTTTTGGCTCTGGTTTCCTTCTCTCACCGATTGGCACCTGTCTGCTTTGGGTCTTCTTAATGGTTAAGCTATGAGATCTGTATTGTCTTGTTTCTCTTAGATTGTAGATGTGAGAGGATGATATTCTACTAATAGTTTGATATTCTGTTTTACTAAATACCTGGTGTTCTCTCTCAAGGATTTTCTTGGTAGCCGGACCAGACAATCTCTTATGAGCATTATCTGTTTTAATCAACAAGGCAATATCTGTAGGACCATACCTGCGAGAGAAACGATGCCTAGCAGTTGAACTTAAGAAAACTTTGCCAAACTTTCTCTTTCTGGCAATTATCCTATCCACTTGTGATTTAGATAAGCCAGTCATTTTAGCAATGTAGCCTCTAACAATACCCTTGTCTTTTTTCCTTAAACTGAAGTACCTGAATTTAATTAGAACATCATTAATCCATTTGTATTGTTCTTTCTTAGAAACTGCTTTGAATTTAATTGCTGAATCAACCTTTAAAAATGCTTTAATTTGTGCCACACTTAAGGTGTGTGAGTCCGTCATATTGATTATCATACACCTCAATTATGACAGCTCACACACTAACGCACAAATGGGCCATTTCAGGCTCATTTTGCGTTAGAAATGGGCATCATTTCACACGCATCTTGTATTATACAAGACTAAATATTGCGCCCCCTTTTTATTTTTGTATAATAAATTTGAGTCACACCAGTTTACTTTTGAAAAAAGTTGGGGTGGGAGGCGTTTCCGAAAGAAATTTGCGAAGCAAATTTACTAAAGCCAGCAAAAATTAAATCCTTTTTAATTGAAAAATTTTTGTCGCCCGCCCTAATAAAAATAAAAATTTTTGCTGGCTTTGGTGGTCCGCCGGCCAGCCGACTTTTCGGAAACGCTGGGCGGGATTGTCGCCCTACGGGCGACAATCAGAAGTCGGCATCGGGATTTTGTTCAAAATAGGTTCGAATTTTGTTCAAAAGGTACCGCCAGATGTCCAAATTCGAACCGACGAAATTTGACATAATTTTTTAAAATAATTATCATAGAGATAACCAAGACGGATCGGTTGCTGCAAATGAGGCAAATTAACCATATCGCATGCCCTTGCAGTTTCCATAGCGAGAATATGTAAATCTTGAAGAACCCTGAGAGCTTGATTCTTCTGGGCCCTAAATTAAAGTATACAAAGAAGATGATAGCGCTGTGCTAATTCAAGTATTATTTTTGGACCTATGTGACAGCCGACTGTCTTGGTTTTTTATTGGCAGATTTTTTGGTATAATAAAATAAAAGATATGACCAAAGCTCAACTAGGACAATTTTTTACTACAAATTCCGACTATATCCTTCAAGGATTAGAAGAATTTGTTAAAAATAAGGAAATAACTGATCCGTTTGCTGGCAATCAGGATTTATTTAATTGGGCTAAAAAGAATAAATGCAAGAAAATAACTGGCTTTGACTGCGACAAAAATTATACTGATGGTAAAAATGTTTTTCTAAACGATTCAATAAATAATCCTAAAAAATATAGATTTGTTTTAACTAATCCACCATATTTACATAAAAACAAAGCTGACAAAAAAACAAAAAGTAATTTCTTTTCCGGTATTCACTCCTCTTTTGAAGATTTATATCAAGTCTCTATTTACTCAATTCTTAATTCCGACGAAGGGATTTTAATTGTTCCTTTGAACTTTCTTTGTGCAGAAAACTCAAAAAAAATCAGAAATTTGTTTTTTGAAAAATTCAAGATCATTAGATTAAATGTTTTTTTTCAACAAGTTTTTGAAGATACAACTTACAATGTAATTTCTTTTTACTATAAAAAGAAAAACGATTTTGAAGATAGAAATAAAATATCAGCTACTATATTTCCAGAAAAAGAAAAAATTAATTTTATAATAGAAAAAAAATTTGGCTGGCAACTGGGTGGTAATTTTATCAATCAAGTAAAAAATGCTAAAAATTATTTAGAAATTTTCCGCTTAACCGAAGATTCTCTAAAATCTGGAAATTATGAAGCTAAAATGGCTCTTCAGAATATAAAAGAAATAAAAAACTATAATATCAATGAAAATATTAAAAATCTTTTAGAGAGAAATATTCTATTATTAAGAGCTATTGACAGCAAGAATGGAAAAAAGATACAACTTGAGGATATAAGAAAATATGATATTTTAGGACTTGTCGGCAAAAAGACTTCTCGTAATATGGCTCATATAATTTTTGGCAAAAAGATTCCAATAAAAGAACAAGAAAAATTGATGCAAGAATTCAATCAAGAACTAAACCGAAATAGAAAAAAATATTTTTCTTTTTTTCTTACCAATTTCCGTGATAACGGTCGTAAAAGAATCTCTTTTGACTTTACCTATAAATTTTTAAATTATCTTTATGAACAAAAACACTCAAGACAATCAACATTACTTTAAAATATCTCAGGAAAATTCAGAGCCGTCTTTGGATAGTTTTTATATTTTTGACAAAAAGAACCCAAACCTCAAAAAATATATCAAAAACACAAAAGAAATTAAAGAAATTTTAACTACGATTAAAACACTTCAAAAGAAAAAAGAAAATCAAAAGATAATAAATAAATATTTTGAAGAATTACAAAAATCCTTATCAGAATTTTCTAATTGCTCTGAATTTATTTGTTTTGTTAACGCTTGCGATAATACTTTAGACGCAGTTAAAAAAGATTTAGATTTAATAAAGAAAATTACGCAGAAATACTTTTCCAAAAGATTATTAAGCGACCTCGTTCCGGAAGAATGGATTCAAGCAATACTGGATTCCAATTCATCTCGAAAAAAAAGGAAAATGCGGCGAATTCAAGCTCATTTCAATATTAAATAAATTAGAATTTAAAGAAGTTAAAAATTGGGAAGATTTTAATAAATCAACTAAATGTGTTGCCCAATTTTCTAAAGTTTTCAGTGTCAAAAAAGTCCAAGAAAATCTAAATGCTAAAATTAAAGCCAAAAAACAAGGTAAAAAATTAGATTTGATTGTTAAATATAAAAATAAAATATTTTTAATAGAAGCAAAACATCTTAATACTTCTGGTGGCGGACAGGACAAACAAATTTCAGAATTGATTGAGATATTAAATCTTAAAGAGAAAGTCCCGAACATTTCCTATATTTCTTTCTTAGATGGCAGTTATTCCAATATTCTTTTGTCTAATAGTAAAGCTGGCAATAAATTAAAAACCCAAAGGAAAGAAATTAAGAAATATTTAAAGAAAAATCCAAAGAATTACTGGTTAAATACTGCGGGATTCAAAAGTTTATTTTCTGATTTAGTTAAATCTTAATAAATCTTAACCGCAAACTTCGGCACTTCAAACCAATTAGGGTTTTTCTTATATAATTCACGGAATTGTCGTATAATAGGTCTAAGACTGTTTAATGTAGGTTCTAACTTCGGGACATCCACACCGCCAGTTGGGATATGGCTCGCCAGCCGATGGCAGCTGCAAAATCTAATTTCTGTCTTTCAAAATAAAGTTCGATTCGCGACATTTTTAGAAATGCGCGGATTTCTTTTTTGTCGCTATGCGACAATAGAATTTTGGCTTGTTTCTGTTTTCCCAGATTTAGTCCCAGCGGCTTTTTTTGTTGGATTTTATTCACAGATTATGGGTTGAAAACAGCTTAATTTTAAGCTAAAATAAAAGAATGGGGAAAGTGCTTAAATTTGATATTACGGTTCCTGGAGAAAGAATAATTGGGGGGCATTTACATCCCCTGACTTTAGTTAAAAGGAAGATTGAAGAGATTTTCCAAGCAATGGGCTTTTCTATAGTGGAGGGCCCTGAAGTTGAGACAGAATGGTATAATTTTGACGCTTTGAACATTCCTAAAGACCATCCTGCCAGAGATATGTGGGATACTTTTTATTTGAAAAAAGGAGGGCTTTTGCGCACGCATACTTCGCCTGTGCAAATTCGGTATATGGAAAAACATCAGCCGCCTTTTAGGATTATTGTTCCCGGAAGAATTTTCAGGCACGA
>Ga0190334_1000116_pt1 | contig 39195 bp, 31 predicted proteins | sample 48720478_MG_FD_161270 | JGI IMG/M metagenome (GOLD analysis project Ga0190334, IMG submission 161270) | Hydrothermal vent sediment bacterial communities from Southern Trench, Guaymas Basin, Mexico - 4872-04-7-8_MG | ecosystem: Environmental > Aquatic > Marine > Hydrothermal vents > Sediment ... | reverse complement strand
ATAAATATCAAGATTTGCTCCCATAAGAGCTGTTGTCTCATACTCAGGTCCTTCTCCTACTTTTTCGCCTACTCTTGTTTTTCTGGTACATGTTATAGTGCAATTAAAACATCCTCTTTTGGAAAGTAAAATTTTTTTTCTTAAAAGTTCGCCGCTGATTTTTTCAATATTTTCAGGTTTATGATAAGCATCCTGAAAATTTTTGTGGGGTAGCATATCATGGTCATTTATCAATTTTAAAAGTCCTATTGTTCCTAATTGTGGAAGAGCTTTTGAAGTAACAGGCATTGATTTTAAGAGTTTGTTTGCTTGCTGAATCCCTGCTTCATATAACTCTTGTTTGATAGGGGAGAATTTTTTTCGTCCATCCACCACAATTGCTTTTAGTTTTTTTGAGCCCATCAAAGCTCCCGGGCCTCCCCTTGCAACTGCTCTGCTGTAATCATTCATTATAGCTGAGATTAACAGTTGATTTTCTCCTGCTGGACCTATACCTAAGACTTTTACTGCTTTAGTATATCTGTTTCTTAAAATATCTGTAAACTCAGGCAAGGTTTTTCCCCAGAGATCTTTTGCCTTTAGTATTTCAGTTTTCTTCTCTGAAATGTATAGATAAACAGGCTCATCTGAAATTCCTCTTATTATCAGAGCATCATACCCTGTTTTCCTGAAATTGACTCCCCAAAAACCCCCTGAGTTGGAGCTCGTGATAGTCCTGGTGAGAGGTGATTTAAAAGTTATAGAGAACCTACCACTTGTAGGTGCTTTTGTTCCTGTCAGTCCTCCTGCAGTAATAATTAAAGGACTATTTTCTGAGAGAGGATTTTCGTTTGGAGAGAAGTATTTTGTTAGGAAAAATACTCCCAAACCTCTTCCCCCTATGTATTTTTTTATGATTTCATTATTTATTGTAAATTCTATTATCTTCCCGGAACTTAAATCGATTTCCAAACCTTTTCCATTGTATCCGTTTATCATCTCTTTTTTTATCAAAAAAAGAGTAAAGCGTCAAACAGAAGGGACTATTAATGGTTGGAATAATGCTCGTCGTAGATCCTTGAAAATTGATTTTATAGGGGAGATATAGTATAATATATAATGAACAATAATGGATTTTGGAAAGAAGGAGAAACTGTTTTTTATCCGCAGGTGGGTTTGGGAACGATAGAGGGTAGAAACGAAGAGTCTTATATTATTTTTTTTAGTGAAGAAAATTCTAAAATTTTTGTTCCATTTGATAATATTGATACTCTTAAGATAAGACCTTTGATGAAAAAAGAGGAAATAGAAGATCTTTTCCTCTTTTTTGAAAAAGGCTCAATGAAAATAGAAAAAGATTGGAAAAAGAGATATAAGTTTCATAATGAATTATTTTTGGAGGGGAGTCCTAAGGCTCTTGGGTTAATTATAAAAAACCTTCTTTTTATTGAGAAAAAGAAGGGCTTAACTAAAAATGAAAGGAAGTTTTTTGAGAAAGTGTTTACTCTTCTATCCTTGGAGATATCAAAAGTTTTGAAAAAGGGTGTTGATGAAGTAAAAACAGAAATAAAAGAAAGAGTTTTTAAAGGGTTTGAAGAGTTTTCAAATTAAATGATTTCATATTTATTGGTTTTTTTATTTTTTTTAATTCTTAGTGCATTCTTTTCGTCTGCCGAGACAGCTCTCACAGGGATAAACAGGAATAAAGTTGATTACCTTTCAAAAAAGGGAAAAAAGAAGGCCAAATTATTAAAAGAGTTAATTTCAAAACCTTCTGAATTTTTATCAACTATTCTTATTGGAAACACTCTTGTTAATGCAGCTCTTGCCTCTATTTCAACAGCTATATTTTCAAAGTTTTTTAAAGAAGAAAGCTCTTCTCTAATTTACTCTACAATAGTGGTTACAATCTTAATTTTAATTTTTTCAGAAGCCACACCAAAGTCAATTGCAGCTGTTTACTCTGAGAAAATAGCTTTTTCATATGTTTATTTAATTAAATTTTTTAAGATATTGTTCTCTCCTTTTGTTTTGGTTTTAAACTGGATAACAATGATTTTTTTAAAGAGGGTTAGGCTTGAGGAGGAAAAAGGACCTCACATAGATGAGGAGACTCTTGCTCTTTGGCTTAAATCTCACAAAATAGATATTCCCTCAGAAAGAAGAAAAGAGCTTTACCATAGGTTCTTCTCTTTTTTCCAAAAAAGGGTTAAAGATGTTATGGTTCCGAGGTTTAAAACTATTGCCATAGAGATTAACACTCCTCTTTCTGAGATTATTGATATAATAGAAAAAAACAGATTTTCTCGGTATCCTGTTTATGAAAGAAGGCTTGATAATATTAAAGGAATTCTCTTGGCAAAGGATTTAATGTCTTCGTATTTAAGGAGGAAAAATATTAAAATAAAAGAGATATTAAAGAAGCCTCTTTATCTTCCAGAATCCGTATTTATTGAGTTTGCTCTTAATAAAATGAGAATGAATAAAACCCACATTGCTATAGTTGTTGATGAGTTTGAAAGTTTTGAGGGTATTATTACAATGGAAGATATTATTGAAGAGCTTACCGGAGCTATAGATGATGAAAAGGATGAGGAGAAAGAGAAAAATATTATAAAAACAGAAAAAGGGTGGGAGATAGATGGAGAAACCCCTATTAGAGATTTGGAAATTGAAATTCCAGATTTAAAACTTTCTTATGATGAAGATTTTTCTACACTTTCTGGATTCATACTTGACAGAATGGGGAAAATTCCTAAGCAAGGAGATGGCTTTGAATTTGATGGCTTTTATATTAGAATTCTTAGTGTTGGAGATAACAGGATTTTAAAAGTGAGTTTGGAGAAAATTGATGAAAATTCTTTCAACAAATAGAAAGGCTTACAATGATTTTGAAATAATTGAAAAATTTGAGGCAGGCATTGTGCTAAAAGGTTCTGAAGTTAAAAGTGCGAGAAGAGGTAGTTTTAATTTAAAAGATAGCTATTGCAGAGTTAAGAATGGAGAACTTTTTTTAGTAAATTCATACATAGCTCCCTATGAGCAGGCTACATACCTGAATCATGAGCCTAAAAGGACGAGAAAGCTTTTAATGCACAAAAAAGAGATAATAAAAATCCATTCCAAGGTAAAAGAGAGAGGGCTTACTATAATTCCTTTGAAAGTTTATTTGAATGAAAGGGGTATTATTAAGATTGAAATTGCTCTTGCCAAGGGGAAGAGAAAATACGAGAAAAAACAAAAACTCAAGGAGAAAGCGGTTAAAAGAGAGATCGATCGTTATTTAAAAAAGAAAAAATTTTAGTTTATGATATCAAAGTATATTAAACTTCTTTTACTAAAAAGTAAGTTAAAGAAAAAGAAAAATAGCAAAAGGGAGAAAGGGGAAATAGCTGAAGAGTTTGCAGCAACTTATCTTGAGCTTAAAGGCTATCGTATTTTAAAAAGAAATCTTTTTTTTAAAGGGGGGGAGATAGATATCTTGGCAATAAAAGGAAAAACTCTTTATGTTTTTGAAGTGAAAATGAGAGAGGGAGACAATTTTGGCGATGTTTTTGAATCTATTGATTCTCGTAAAAGGAAAAGGCTCTATTCTTTTGCTAATAGAGTGAATTTAGGCTCTTATGAAAACATTGAGATATCTCTTTTTTATATATCAATTGATAAGAAAGAAAATCTAAGTTATGGTATAATTAAGATTTAGGAAGTATAAAGATGGGAAAATCAGCGCTTATATTGAAGAAGCTTATAGAAAAAGCAGATAATTATAATGATCTTGAGTTCAGACTTTTGCTTGAAGAATTTTTAAAAAGGGAAGGAAAAGAGGGAGAAATAGCTTTTATCTCTTATTTGTTAGATAAATCGTTAAATATAAAAATAAGAATAAATTTTATAAAAGTTGCAGGATACAGTAGGAAAACGAGTTTTCTTATACCCTTGAAAAATATTGCTACTTCTGAGACAAACATACAATTACAGAAGGAAGCTATTATAGCTATTTCAAAATACAATGATAAAAAAGCTTTGAATATTTTAGGAATGCTTCTTGAAAAAACAAATAATCCTACTCTTGAAAGTGTTTTGAAAAGTGAAATTTCAAAAATAAAGCAAAATAATCCGGTATTAAGCCTTCTTCCCAGATTGGTTGATCCCACTACTGATAAAAAATCCTTAAAAACCATTATTTCTGTTTTAAAAAGGATTGTAGGACCATCCGAAGCAAAACTCTTTTTGCCTTATCTTAATATAAGAAACAGAGAAATTTTAATTGCAATTTTTGAAATTCTCTGCTATTCGGGAGATATAAGTTTAAAAAATATAATAAAAGATAAATTTAAAGAATTTTATGAAAAAATTCCCTGCAAAACGCACATTAAATGCGATACCCTTTATGAAATCTTTTTACCGTATAGTGTTTACATAAAGAGAAATCCGGATAGGGTTTTTGTTGAAGAGCTTGAATCACTTTATAAGACTTCTCAGGATAACAGGATAATTGAAATTGTTATAGAACTTCTTACCTCCTTTCCTTATAAAGAAGCTATTTCTCTTCTTTCTTCCATTTACCAGCAAAGAGAAGAATGGAGAGAAGATATAATCAAGGGATTGGAAAGTAATGAGGAGGGTTCTGAGTTTGTAATTGAAAATTACAAAAAGATAAAGGATAGTGATACTTTTTCTTTAAAAGAAGCAATGATTAAGGTTTTGCTTTCAACTGATAAGGGGTCAATGTTTTTAACGGAAAATTTTGATGAACTTGAGCAGAGTGATAAAATCCTTATTTTGAATAATCTTTCTACCAAACATTACAAAGCTTTTAGGAAAATTGTTTTGACCTCTTTTACTTCAAGTGATGTTCGAATAAAAAAAGTTGCTCTTCATAAATTTAAAGAAAATTTTGATTTTAGTGTGGAGAATCTTATAAAGGCTGAATTAAAAGGGGCAAGTGTTCATCTTGAAAAGGATATTCTTGAAACAATAAAGACACTCTTTCCTGTATATACAATTTATTATGTTTTTTCATTTATATTTGAAAAAAAGCCTTCTGTAAAGAAGACAAAAGGATTGATTAATTTTGTCTCTGATGTGGCTGAATTTGAACCAATTATCTCGGAAAAGAGAGGGAACATAGTAGAAAAAATAAGGGGGGCTTTTGAAATGATTTCAAATAGCCCAAATAAAGCTATTGTTCTTCCTTTTCTTACTTTATTTACAAAAATTAAATTTTTTGAAGTGAGTTTATACAAGACCATTGAAGAGCTGGTTGAGTCGTATGTGAAAAAAAGAGGGCAAAAAATCTCCGAAGAGGAGAAATTAGAGATAAAGAGAATAAGAGAGAACCTTTCATATATTGGTAAGGATTTAAAATCAATCATAGAGGGGAAAAAGTATTTTGATATATTTTATAAAGATAACAATAATTTGGATATCCTAATTAAAGTTTTTAATAACTATCCATTGTCAGCTTTTGTTCACAGAGATGAAATACTCAAATTGCTTAACAAAATTTTCAAAGAAAAAGGGGAGTCATACTTTGAGAAGTATTCAGTCTTTTTTGAAATGCATAAATATATCTCTTACAAAATTTTTAATGAAGGGAAAGACAGTCTTTTATACATAGAAAAATCTCAAATTAAGCCACAAAGGATAGCTTTACTTTTTAATGATAAAAAATTAATACCTTTATTAAGAGAGCAGTTTTTACTCCTTTTTAATGATATTGAGCTTCTTATAGGAGACTATTCAAAGGATGATATTATAATTACGGATTCATCCTTTTATTTATCGAAAAAGGAGGAATTTGTATCAAAGAAAGGAATCATTATCATTCTTAATGATATTAAGGATTCATCTTTAATAGAAAATAAATTTGCTAAAATGTTTTTACCCACCTTTAGTTTGTATAGGGTTGCGAAAGCCGTAATTGAGGAGCTTTTTTAATGGGAAAGATATTGGTTCTTCCTCCTGAAATTGCAAGGAAAATAGCTGCCGGAGAGGTGGTGGAAAAACCTCTTTCTGTTGTAAAAGAGCTTGTGGAAAATTCTCTTGATGCTAAGGCTGACTTTATAGAAGTTGAAATAGTGGAGGGTGGTAAAAAGAAAATAGTCGTAAAAGATAATGGAGAAGGTATTTTAAGAGAGGATTTGCCACTAATTTTTAAAAGACATTCCACTTCAAAAATAAAGAGTGTGGAAGATCTTGAGAATATTTTAACTTTCGGTTTTAGAGGAGAGGCGCTGTCAAGTATTGCAGAAATATCTAAAATAACAATTATAACAGCTACGAAATCAGATGATGTGTCTTCTATAATTTCCTTTTTTTCCGGAAAACTTTCTGAAATTGAAAGCGAAGCTTATAGAAAGGGAACAACGGTTATTGTTGAAGATCTGTTTTACAATCTTCCTGCAAGAAAAAATTTTCTCAGGTCTGCTCAAACCGAAGCTCTTTCAATTAAAAAGTTTTTAAAAGATTTTTCTCTTGCCAATGAAAAAGTGAGTGTTCGTCTTATGGCTGATGGTAAAGAAAGCTTTTTTTATGAATCTGTCAAAAGCAAAAGAGAGAGATTTTATCAGGTTTACGGTGGGGAGAGTTATTATGAGCATTTTTTTGAAATAGAAGGTTGGAAGGGAGAGTACAGACTTTTTGGTTTTTTTGTTAAGCCTGGCCTTAAAGAATACAAAAGATTACCACAGCTTATATTTGTTAATAATAGGCTAGTAAAGGAAAAAGTAACAATACAGGCAATTTATCAAGCATACGATACATATCTCCAAAAGGGAATAAAACCTGGTTTCATTATTTTTGTAGAAGTCCCTCCGCCGGAGGTGGAAGTTAATATCCATCCCACAAAGGCAGAAGTTAAGTTTAAACATTCATCAGATATGTTTAAGTTTATAAGGAATGTTGTAAGAAGCAATCTTGAGAATTATTATCTTGAAAATGAAATCCCTTCTGAATACAATAATGTTTCTGGCTATAATACAATGCTACCTCAAGATGAAGTAAAAGTAGGTCCTTCTTTTGTAAGAGAAAAAGAGGGCTCTTCTGTCCAGCAAAAAGAGCTTTTCCATAGAGATTATGCTTACGCGGGCGGCTCTCCCTCTTTTCAGGAGAGAGGAGAAATGCTTGTTGATTTTAGAGTGATAGGGCAGTTTCTTGATAGTTATGTAATTGTTGAGAAACAAGGAAAGCTTTTAATCATAGATCAGCACAATGCAGATGAGAGAGTGAGGTATGAAAGATTGTTAGAAAAGAAAGAGGAGTCTGTAAAAAGTGTTGCCCCCATTTTTCCCCTGATTTTTGAAATTGATATTGACGAAAGTTTTGAAGAAAAGACTGAAAGATTAAGAAAACATGGATGGGAAATTGAGCTTTGGGGAGAAAAAAGTATTCATGTGAAAAAGTATCCTGCAATAATGCAGGGTGGTGATATAAGAGCTTTTATTCTTGAATATTTTAAAAAGGGAGAAGAAGATCCCGAAGATTCTGTATTAAAGCTTATGGCTTGTAAATCAGCAATTAAAGTTAACCACAAATTAAATTATGAGGAAATGGTAAGACTTGTTTCTGATCTATTTAAAACAAGAAATCCTTATTTATGCCCCCATTCACGACCTATTATAGTTGAATTAACAGAAGATTTTATAAAAAGAGAATTAAAAAGAAAATAATTTCTCTTGAACTTTTTTTGTTAAAATAATATATTAAAGTATGAGAAAAATATTAAGGCTTTTCTTTATATTTATGATTTTTGCATCTTTTCTGTGGAGCGAAGAGGTAGATTTTAATAAGATAAAAAGTATAAATAAGATTCCAATTTATCCTAACTCATGGTTTTCCAATGTTCTCTCATTTACAGGGGAGAAAAATTGGCTTCTTTCATATTTAACGAATGATTCTATTGTAAAGGTTATAAACTATTACAAAACAGCCCTAAAGATAAAACCTGAAAGGGTAAAATATGGGAAAACTTTAGTGGTTTATCAATTTCCAATTTCTTACACAATAATAAATAAACAGAAAGTATTGGAAGAGGGGGTGGAAGTAATTCCTTTTGGAGGCTTTTATAAAAAAGTTTTTAAAGCGAAAATAAAAATAAAGATCTATGTTAAGGCTCCTAAATAATGAGATTTGTTCTTAAAAGCCCATTTAGATCCAAAGGAGACCAGAAGAAGGCAATAAAAGAGCTTGTAAAAGGTTTTGAGAGAGAAGAACGATTTCAGACTTTGTTGGGAGTTACAGGCTCGGGCAAAACTTTTACAGTTGCAAATGTTATAGAAAGATTAAATTTACCAACATTAATAATATCTCACAATAAAACGCTCGCAGCTCAGCTTTATCAGGAATTTAAAAGCTTTTTCCCGGAAAATGCGGTTGAGTACTTTATAAGTTATTATGATTACTACATACCGGAGGCTTATCTTCCGGCCACTGATACTTACATAGCGAAAGAAACTCTGATAAATAAGGAAATTGATAGAATGAGATTATCAGCAACAAGATCTCTTTATGAAAGACGAGATGTTATAATTGTTGCTTCTGTTTCATGTATCTATGGAATAGGTGATCCAAATAACTATTTTTCATTAAGACTAAACCTTCAAAAGAATAGAATTCTAACCCGAAAAAAGCTTTTGGATTTTTTATCAGAACTCAGATATGAGAGGACTGAAGAGCTTATTTTACAACCTTCAATGTTTAGGGTAAGAGGAAATGTTTTTGATATTTTCCCTCCCTATCATAGAACTCCGATAAGAGTAGAGTTAGAGGAAGATATTGTAGAAAATTTATTTGAGACAGATTCTCTTACCGGTTTTGTTATTAGAGAGATTGAAGAATTCAATCTATATCCCACAAACTATTTTATAACACCAGAGAGCAAACTAAAAATTGCAATAGATAGGATAAAAGAGGAATTGGAAGAGCGAGTAGCCGAGTTAAAAAAAGATGATAAAATACTTGAAGCTCAAAGACTTCAAGAAAGAACTTATTATGATTTGGAACTTTTGGAAGAAATGGGTTACTGTCCAGGAATTGAAAATTATTCAAGGCATTTGTCTTTAAGGGAAGAGGGAGAGCCCCCCTATACACTTATTGATTATTTCCCGGATGATTTCCTTATGATAATAGATGAAAGTCATATGACTATTCCCCAATTGAGAGCAATGTATGAGGGGGATAGATCAAGAAAAAAGACTCTTGTAGAGCATGGTTTTAGATTACCGTCTGCACTTGACAATCGACCATTAAAGTTTAAGGAAATTGAAGAAAGGTTTAATAAGGTTCTTTTTCTTTCCGCTACGCCTTCTGAGTATGAAGTGAAAAAATCCGGTGGTAGAGTTGTAGAGCAAGTAATTCGTCCTACCGGTCTTGTTGATCCTGAGGTGGAACTTAGATCTACCAAGAATCAGATTGAAATAATTGAAAGAGAAATAAAAGAGAGGGTTAAAAAAGGAGAAAGGGTTTTGATAACCACTCTCACCAAAAGAATGGCGGAAAAATTAGCTGCTTTTCTTTATGAAAAAGGTTTTAAAGCAAAGTATCTCCACTCTGATCTTGATGCACTTGAGAGGGTGAAACTTTTGACAGAATTGAGGAGAGGAGATGTTGATATAATAGTTGGAATTAATCTTCTAAGGGAGGGACTTGATCTTCCTGAGGTAAGCCTTGTTATTGTATTGGATGCTGATAAAGAAGGATATTTAAGATCTGAAACGAGCTTGATTCAGACATTCGGAAGAGCAGCGAGAAATGTCAACGGTAAGGTTATTCTTTTTGCTGATAGGATTACTCTTTCTATGGAAAAGGCAATTGCAGAAACAAACAGAAGAAGAAAAATTCAGATTGAATATAATGAAAAACACGGGATAAAGCCCAAAACTGTAAAAAAGGAGATTCGTGATTTCTTTTATGCAAGGAAGATGCCGGCTGTTTTGAAAGTTGCTGAAAAAAAGGAGTTTTACAGCTCTAAAGATGAAATTGAAGAATTGATAAAAAGACTTGATGCTGAAATGAAAGATGCTGCAAATAAGCTTGAGTTTGAGAAAGCAGCTGTTATCAGGGATAAAATTTTTGAGCTTAAGGAGATACTTTTGAGTTTTTAAGATGTGTTACTATATTTCAATAATTAAATCAAAAATAGAGATAGAGAAAAGATTTTTTGTAAGATTACCGGAGGGAATCTCTCTAACACCAACGTACAAAATTTCAGCTTTTGATAAAAAAGCAAAATTACTTACTATTATTTCCGGTTCGCCGCAAAGAGCGGATTTTTATCATTGGGGGTTAATCCCGTATTGGATTAAGACTCAGAATGAAGCGGAAGGTATAAGAAAAAAAACTGTTAATGCAAGAGCCGAAACAGTGTTCATAAAACCATCGTATAAGAGAGTTGTTTTATCAAAGAGGGCTTTGATTATAGCAGATGGGTTCTTTGAATGGCATAATGAAAATGGAGAAAAAATTCCTTATTACATTAAATTTAAGGATGGAAAACTTTTTGCAATAGCAGGGATTTGGGATGAGTGGAGAAACCCTGTAACAAAAAAGTTAATAAAGACTGTCTCTATTTTAACTTATAAAGCAAATTCTCTTTTGGAAAAAGTTCACAATACCAAAAAGAGGATGCCTTTGATTTTGCCTGAAAGGATAGAAAAAAAGTGGCTTAAAAAAGAGCTTGACGGGAAAGAGATAAGAGAGTTTTTTAAAGCTTATGAGTACAAGGATCTCATAGCTTATCCTGTTCCTAAAAAAATCTTTTTAAAAAGTTCTGGGGATAATCCTGAACTTATTAAAATAGAAAGTATTCCCTAAAATATTAGAATAAATTGCTATTTACTCACTTTACTCAATTTTTTCAAGTTATATAACAATAAATTTCAGGTGTAAGTTATTTTTTTATAATAAATGAATTTATATCGCTGCAAGCGATAAGCTTATCATTTTTATCATATCCTTTGACAAACCAAAAATATTTACCATCACTAAATTCATTTGTTTGGAGCTCGAGTTTTGTATTTCTTTTTGTAAAATCTTTTGCCGGTTTTTCGAATAAATTATTAATTTTATATGATATTATAATCTTATATTTAGTAAGATTTTCTAATGCTTTCCATTTTAAAAGGAATTTTTTAGTTGAAATTATCATTTGGTCTTTAGGAACAATGATTCTTATTTTTTCTTTTAATGGCGATACAAAGTAATATCCTTTAAGTTCGAATTCTGTTTTAGGAGATTTTATCCAGAAGCTTATTTTATGAAGTCCTCTTTCTATTGTAGGGATATTCTTTATAGAAAAAACTTTACTCTGCCCAAAGCTTAAAATTTGATTTACTAATTTATAATGCTTATCATCAATTTTCCAATATGCAGATATTATTCCCGTCCCTTCGTATTTTAGTCGAACTTTAGCAGTGAGGTTCTTTTGTTTTAAATATGCAATAGAATAATTTTTCCCTGAGTTGGTGAAGAACAACTCTCCTCCTGAAATTGCAAGTGCTGACACTTTTGATGGTTTAATAATAACTTTGATTTTTGCAGTAAAAGTTTTTTTGCCTTTTCCTGCATAATCAATAGCCTTAATTAAATACTCGCCTTTTTCCCTGTAATAATGAGTTTCAATCTTTTTACCTATCTTTTTCACACCGTCACCAAAGTCCCATAATATTTTTTCTGAATAGAAAATTAATGCTTTGATAAGAACTTTTTCTCCAATTCCAACTGTTGGGTTTGAAACTTCAATTTTTCGTTGATCAGGAAGAACTTGTATTTGGGAGGTAAAAATTTTTTTATCTTGACCTCCTTTATCCTTTACTGTTATTTTATAATTTCCAGTTTTCAAATAGATATGACTTTCTTCTGTTTGCCCACTCTTTTTCACACCATCACCAAAATCCCAGAGGAGAACATTGGAATTAAAACCTATTGCTTTTATAAAAATTTTCTCCCCTACCTGAATAGTTCTCTTAATTGACATTACCTTTCTTTGATCTTTTGAAATAGTTATTTTTGTTATGAGAGGTGTTCCGAATTTTCCTCTGGTATCATAAACTCTAAGAGTAAAAGTCCCTGGTTTATTATATGTGTGTGTGATATAAGGTACTGATGTTCTTTTTTCAACTCTATCTCCAAATCTCCACATGTATCCATTTGTATTAAATAAAATGAGTTTAAAATTTACAGGTTCATGGTCAACTGGATTTTTAGGCTCCCATGTTATATTTCTTTTATCTTTTGTAATTTGAATTTTCTTTATAACAGGTTTTGAGCTTTTGCTTCCGAACTCTGAAACTTTAACTTCGAAAGTTCCGGGGTTGCGGTAAAAGTGACTTATTTTTATTCCTCCCTGTTTTTTTGTTCCATCACCAAAATCCCAGAGAAGGGAATTTGTTTTAAAAGACTTTGCTTCAAAGTTTATATATTGAAAAGCAGTGGGGATTACAGGGGTAAAACTTATATTTCTTAAATCCTGAGAGATGTTAATTTTTAATTCAATGGGGTAATTATCTTTACCTCCGTTTTCATATACTTTTACAGTATAATTCCCTGTATTTGTATAAGCATGTTTAACGGAAGTTCCTGCTTGAACCTTTGCTCCATCACCAAAATCCCAGAGAAGGGGTTGAGATTTAAAAAATCTTGCTTCAAAATTAATATCCTCATTAACACTGGGATTGCTTGGATTATATATAATTTCTCTCGAATCTTTTACTACATTAATTTTAAAAGTAATAGGGAACTCATCTTTTCCATCATAATCAAACACTTTCACATTATAGTTTTTCTTATTAAGATAAGTATGCGTAATTATGTTTCCTCCCTTGACCTTTGTTCCATCACCAAAGTCCCAAAGTATATTAGGGGATTTAAAAGCTTTTGCATTAAAGGTTATTTCCTCTTTTGCTCTTGGAGATTGAGGGCTGAAATTTACTAACCTTGGGTCAGGACTAATGTTGAGAGTTATTTCTACCGGAGATTGTGTAAACCCATCTTCTTTTGCGGAAACTTTAAAGCTTCCTGAATTGTTGTATACATGAGTTATGGAAGAACCACCGGTCATCTCAGGAGAACCATCCCCAAAATTCCATCTTACGACATTAGTGAGAGCGTTATTTAATGTGAAAGTTATGGATTCATGGACTTTGGGATTGTGAGGAGTAAATCCTATTGTTCTTTCATCAACCACATTGATCATTAATATTTCAGGAGCAGGAGGAGTAATTCCCTGACATCCGCCAAAAGTAATTTTCACCGTATAACTGCCTGCTTTAGTATAAATGTGTGTTACCGAATCGCTATCTTTAGCATTATCTTGATGAGAGCCATCACCAAAATCCCAACTGCAGCTTGAGCAATTATTTGACTTGTCAATTGAAAAAGTGACTTGTTGTCCCACGATTACTCTTTGGGGACTAATTATGATATTGCTTAAAAGATAGATAGTGAGAAAAAGACACACCACAAATATAAATAGTTTTTTCATTTTTTGTCTCCTAAAAAAATATTTATTTTAAAGTTTTATAAGTTTGTACGAAACTAATTTTAGTCTATCAGGGAAAATCTCATAAATTTTTATTTTTACTGTGTTTTCAACTCCTTTTTTAATTTTAACAGAGGTTTCCATCGATTTGAGTTTTTCTCCCTTTTCAACAAATTCATTGGCTTTTAAGTTATTTACAAAAACTCGCACCAGATAATATTTTTCTTTTTTTATTTTAGCACTGGTTATTTCAAAATTTAGAAGAATAAATTCAGAGCCTCCCAGAGCAATAAGATTATTTTTTTCTTTTTCTGTTATGGGGAAAAGATTTTTTACTATAGTAAATTCTCTTACTTCACTTTTAGCTATCACATTATCATAAATATCATAGGCTTCTACCATCCAATAATATTTATCTCCTACCTTATAGTTTATTTTTGGAGAGTAAGATGGATTGTTTACAAAAAATCTTTGAATATCTTCACTTTTTAATACTGATTGTGCGTCTTTTCCCATTACTACTGCGTATTTTAGTGCGAGAGGGTATCTTTTCCATATAAAATTAATGTTTTCCCCAAGGGCAAAGTTTTCCTTGTCATATGGAGTTCTTAGAGTTACAAACTTTGAGACCGGTGAAACAAAAAGCCCCAGTTCTGGGCTTGTTTCAAAAGCAGGTTGTGGAGAGGAAAACACTATTGAAATTGTGTGATAGCCGGTAACGAGGGAAGGAATTTTATCAAGGTAAAATTCTACATACTGCCCGAAGCTAAGAACACGATTAATAACATGGTAGGCTTGTCCATCTATTGCCCAGTATGCATTTAATATTCCTGTTCCTTCATACTTTATCCTTGCTTTTGCTTTAACATTGGTAACCCCTGTCGGGATTACAAGGTAATTTTTATTATTATTTGTAAAAAATAGTTCAATTCCTGAAATAACCAAGGAAGAGGAGTGAGAAGTTTTGGCTACTACTGTGATTTTTGTTTCAAAAACTTTTTGGGAATTTCCAGCATAATCTTTTGCCCTTACGGTAAAAATGCCGGTCTTCCTAAACCTATGAGTAATAATTGGACCCCCGACTTCTTGTGTCCCGTCTCCAAAGTCCCAAAGTACATTCTCAGAAAAAAAGTTTAAGGCTTGAAAAATTACCGGTTCTGTCAAACCTGGTGTTGGATTAGTCACTACAATACTTCTTGGATCTTTTTTTACAGTTATTTGACTTACTGCTGGGTATGCATCATCTCCGCCATAGTCATAGACTTTTATTGTATATACTCCGTAATTATTATACTTATGCTGCATGTTATTTGGGCCATTTGAGATGGTACCATCTCCAAAGTCCCATTTCAATATAGAGCCTCTAAAATTATTAGCTTTAAAATAAACTGTTTGTTCTTCATATGGTTCGAGAGGTGTCCATGTTATTGTTTTTGGATTTCCAACAGTGATTGTTCTAGAAACTGGAACAGTTGAAGTCCCATTGAAATCATAAGCTTCTATTGTATAAGAACCAGGACTTGAATAAGTATGATTGATTGTTGAAGAACCCGTTTGAGAAATTCCATCACCAAAATTCCATTTTATTGGAGGAGATTTGGCATTTATGAGAGTTATAGTTAAAGGTTTTCCCGCTTGATAAGGAGATGAGGATACAGTTATGGATCTATCATCATTAATAGTTATTATTGTTGTTTCATTAATATAAATAAAAGAATCTTGAGCCGTAACTGTGTAAGTTCCCGGATCTTTGTATACATGAGTTATTTCTCCGTAATTACCCGTACTTGTCCCTGTTGTACCATCTCCAAAGTTCCATGTAACCGGACCACTACTATAATTAAAATTATCGGTTCTAAAATTAACAGTGACACCAACAGTAGGATTTGAAGGTGTGTATGTGATTGATATAAGAAAAGAAGGAACAATTAATATCAAAACAAGAAAAAGTAATTTTTTCTTTTTTACCATTTTATACTCCTTAAAAAGAAATTAATATGCTTCCGTATATTTTATAGTATTCAGTTGTTATTGATGAATACTCGGTTTTGTAATAGCTTGCTTCCACATAAGCAGAACTTTGACTGAGCTTATTCCAGAGCCAACCAAAAGAAAAAGTTAGCCTGCTGGATGCATTTATGGATTTTGAATCCATTGTTCCTCTTGGGGTTTTGTTATTATTATAAGATGCTGACCCACTCAAAGAAAAAGCATTTGGTATAAGTGTCAGGTTATAGCTTAAATAGGATGTAATAGTTTCTGATATGCTCCCTTTTTCATCTTCTTTAAGATAGGTAAAGGAAGGGGTTAAGGAGAAAAAACTACCTACTGAAATATTCATATTTGAGTTAAAACTGTAAGATGTTTTCTCATCTAATGATTTGTTCAAACTTTTTCCTCCACTTAGACTCCAGCTAAAGTGAGATGATGGGGTAATAGATATGTTAAGTGTAAAATTTGAAGTATCCATATTACTTGAAAGACCACTACTTTCATCATTTGTTGCTGTACTCTGTTTGTTTGCCGTATACCCTATTCCTAGGGAAAGCTTTCCTAAATTTAAATTAATGCTTGAATTAAAATTATCTGTTTTACTTTCTGGTATTGTATCCAGTTTTGCAATATTACTCTCCATGTGACTGTAATTTGCAGAAAGTGTTATTTTTGAAAAGGTATAGCCAAAAGATGCTCCCGCGCTTCTCTGATTATTACTCATATAACTTGATCCCACAGTGTTATAATAAGCTCCAATTTCTTTGTATGTAGAGCTTAAACTTAAACCTTTGTAGTTTATTGAAATGCTTGAATCTATAGCATGATCTTTTTTCTTTTCAATTGAAAGAGCATCTTTTGTGTAATTTGAGGAGAAGTAAGAAGCATTAAGATTTACTGCATAATTGAATAAAGTTGAAGTCAATCCAAAAGCATATATACTGCCTTCTCTCACGGATGAAAAGCTATAAGAACTGTTTTGTCCTACTGTAGGATCATCTTTGCCAGTTAAATAGAATGTATAGATGTTAAAGCTTCCCAATTTTAGACTAAATTTTCCACCAGACACTATTGAGTTTTTTTCTGGAAGACCCAGACCTGCGATTTGCTGAGAACTAAGAGAAAAAAGATTTATCCCGATTTTGCTTGAAGAAAAATTATAGTATAGCCCTCTTTTACCATAAGCAGAGAGAGCAAGATCTGGAGCTTGGAAGGAAAGATCTCCAACTTCGAGATCATGACTCCCGCTTTTGTACTTGAAAAGAACAGAGGAAACATTATACTGTTTTGTTTGTGTTGGGGTATAGTTCCCTGTAGTTGAAAAATTGATTTGTGAATTTCCAGAAGTAAAATTCCCATTTAAAGTTAAATTTCCACTTTTGGTTGGTTCTTCCCCTTTACTATTATCATCATTCGTGCTTATAAGCCATTGTTCCTGAAAGTTACCGGAGATTGAAAGAGGAAAAGGTTTCGGCTGTTTTTGAACTGGAGGAAGTTTTATTAATTCTCCCTGTCCGATAGTAGTAATATCGGAGGCCTGAGGATAACGAAAATATTTGTTCCCTTTTAAGTAGACGAAATGGTAGATTAATTTTTTAGCTGTAAATGTTCTGCTATCAAGAGAATAAATATAATTACCCCCTTTGTCCTTTTTCATCATTCTTACTTGATACTGATCCACCTTATCCCCAATTTTGTAAAAAATGAGCACCACTTTTACTTTTTCAGGAATTTTTACTGAGAGAGGTATGCTGTTTCCTATGTTGAAACTTGTGATTTTAGTGTGAGAAATTGAAAGACCAAACAAAGAAAAAGAAAACAATAACATACTTATTAAGGCGATTTTTTTCATCCTTCTCTCCACTATTTAAATAGTAAAAATGTTGTTCAATAAATGTGCCAGTTAGGAAGAGTTATTATTAGAACTAAATTGAACTTTTGAAAAATTTTGTTTCGACAAAAAGAAACCAAATATCGACAAATATGTCGTTTTATTTTTAGGAAAAAGAGGATGTTTTTCCTTAAATCCTTAACTTTTAACCTGGTATGAAAATTTAATATTAGTTTCTATGAAAAAAGTAGCTGTTTTTTTATTTTTTATTTTTTATCTTTTATTTAATAACATTAATGCTACTTTGTACAATCCTGTAAAAGAAGTAAAAACAAAGCTTATTGTTCTTGCTTTGTCAAATATCTCTATGTACGGAGAAAAGGATTTTGTTTTGATAACAGCGAAATCAGAAGTCGGAAATAAAATTTTTATCCTTGAGATTTCTCCAAGATGGTTTTTGAAAGAGGAATTTTTTGAAAAAGTCAAACCTAATTTAAAAATCCATGTTATAGGTTCTCTTTCTAAAGAAAATTGGATAGTAGTTAGAAAAATCTCTACAGCCGACTATTCTGTTGAGTTAAGAACAAAACAGGGATTTCCTTTATGGAGGGTTAAATAGAAAAATAATGGGAAATAGGAAACTTTTGCTGTATTTTTATATATTCCCCCTTACTATTTTTATTATTGCTTCGGTTCTTTTATTTATCATAAATCAGAGTTTTTTAAAAAGTAATCTTGAGAAAGGTTATTTTGAAAAATTAAAATTTTTGGGCTCTTTTTTTAAAATGGAGCTTTCAAAGCAAAAAAGTTTTAAAGAATTATCCCTTTTGAAGAATAGTATAGTTAAAAAGCTTTATATTTCCAAGGATGTAATATATTATGCATTTAGGGTGAACAGAGAGAATTTATGGAGTTGGGAATCTAAGTATGAAGGGTTTTTACCTATTTTTGGATTTTCTCCTCAAAAAAACTTGTCAGTAAGGGTTTTAAAAACGCCGGTTGGTAGAGTGTATGAATTAAATGTCAATGGAGTTGTAGAGGGAAAAGAAGTCCTTTTTACTGTAGGATTTATACAAGAGTATTCAGCAATGCTGAAAATAATGCACATCAGAATTCTAATTATTTTCAATATTTTAATTGCTGTTTTTTTATTTTTATACTATATTAAAATAATGGAGTATAATGCGTCTGTAGTGGATAGAGAGAAAATTATAGAAAAAGAAAGAAGGGAGAAAAAGATTTTCAGAACACTTTCTGTTCTTTCAATGGCTCTTTCTCATGAATTGAGAAATCCTTTGAATACCCTTTATCTTATTTTTGAGAAATTGGGTGTGGAAAAAGAAAATGAAAAAGTTATGGAACTTATCAAGAGGGGCGGGGAAGAAATTGAGAGAATAAAGAGATTTACCCGAAGCTTTGAAATGCTAATAAAGAAAGAAGCAGGAGATGAGGATAATAATATTTCTCAGGCCAACGAAAGTGTTGATTTAAATACCTTAATTTTCTCTCTTTTAAATAATTTGGAGAGAGAATATCAGATTAATTTAAGCTTAAAGGAAAATGGAGAAAATCTTGTTGTCGGAGGTGATCAAGAATTATTATCAATTCTTTTTTACTATTTAATAAAGGGATTTTGTGAAGGTGTAGGTAAAGATGGTTTTGTTTCTATTGTAATTGATTCTGATAAAAGGGAAATTATCTTTAAAGGGAGTGGTAAAAATAAGTTTTCTAAAGTTATTTACATGGACAATGATGAAAAATTGGAGAAGATTAGAACTAAAGAGATAGAAGATACGGTTTTTCTTGTGAAGAAAATAGTGGAATTTCACAGGTGGAAAATGAAACATTCCTCCTACGAGTTAGGGGATATAATTATTTTGAAAGTATGAAAGAGGAAGGTGAAAGGATGAAAAATATTAAAATTGGAATTATTGAAGATGAAAAACTTCAAAGGGAGCTTCTAAAAGATATTTTAATCCTTTCTGGTTTTAATGTTAAAACATTTTCAACCTCGGAAGAACTTTTTAACTCTTTAGAATCAGATTTTTTTGATGTTTTAATAGTGGATTATAGACTAAAAGAAACAAATGGGATAGAAATATTAAAAGTAGTTAAGAAGAACCACCCTTTTATTCAGATAATTCTTGTAACTGCGTATGGTGATGTTGAATTGGCTGTGCAGGCGATGAAGGCAGGTGCCTTTGATTTTCTGCAAAAACCTATAAAAAAGGATGAACTTATAGTTAGAATAAAAAAAGCAATTGAGTTTATGGAAATAAAGAGGGAATTAAAGGAATTGAGAGAGAAAGTGGGAGAGGGGAGTTTTAATGTAGATAATTTTGTTTATAAATCACCTTTAATGGAAAACATAGTTAAAATGGCAGTTAAAGTTGCAAAAAGTAATGCGAATGTTCTTATAATAGGAGAAACTGGTACAGGAAAGGAAAAGATTGCGGAAATAATTCATTATTCTTCAGACAGAACGAACCAACCGTTTATTAAAGTCAATATTTCTGCTATTCCAGAGACATTGATAGAATCAGAGCTTTTTGGTGCTGAAAGAGGAGCTTACACAGGAGCAGACAGGAGAATAAAAGGTAAATTCGAAGCTGCAAATGGTGGGACGCTGTTTTTAGATGAAATAGCTGAAATTCCTCTGGTTACCCAGGCAAAACTTTTAAGAGTTATTCAGGATAAAAAGGTTACAAGACTTGGTTCCTCAACCCCTATAGAAACAGATGTACGAATTATTGCTGCAACAAATAAAAATCTTGAAAAATTAGTAAAAGAAAAAAAGTTCAGAGATGATTTTTATTATAGACTTAATGTGATAAAAATTGAAGTACCACCTTTAAGGGAGAGAAAAGAGGAAATTCCATATTTGATCGATTATTTTATAAAAAAGTTTAATGAAAGAGAAAATAAAAACATCAAAGGTGTGAGCAGAGATGTTATAAAATTATTAAACAGGTATAATTTCCCGGGGAATATAAGGGAACTTGAAAATATTATAGAAAGAGGAGTTGTTTTGAATGATACTGGTGTTATAGAAAAAAAAGATATTGCTTCATTTCTTGCTGTTAATGAGAGCGATGATTTTGGAAGTTTGGATGCTCTTGATGAGTCTTTACCTCTTGTTGTAGAAAGAATAGAAAAAAAACTTATTTTAAAAGCCCTTGAGAAATCTGGGGGTGTTAAGACAAAGGCAGCAAGACTTTTGGGAATAAGTGAGAGAGTTCTTAGATACAAAATAAATCAATTAGGAATTAATTATCTTTTTAAATAAATAAATTAATTAAGAATTTATCCTATTTTTGAGATTTTTTCTTTTTGTGTGATTACTAAGATAGAGGAAACTAAAATTCTTATTCTTTCTGAATCTTTTAGTTCAGAATGAAAAATACCTTCAATACCTTCCAATGCTCCCTCTTCAATCCTGACTCTATCTCCTTTTTTCAATGGTCCGCTCTTTCTTCTTATTTTTACTATACCATTCTCTTCATTCTCTTTTATCTTTTTTATTATTTTTTCAGGGACTTTGAGGGGCTCTCCGTCTACCATAAAGATACTTTTAACGCCCATTGTATATTTAATTGTATGAAAGTATTTTTCCTTATCAAATTTTACAAAAAGATAGCTTGGAAAAAAAGATTTTAATTTCCCTTTTTTTAATCTTTTAGGACAGTAAACTTCAATATCCTTTAAATTTTCTTTCAGCGCTTTTTCAACAAAAAATTCTTTTTGTGGTTTTGTAATTATCAGATACCATTCTCTCATCAGATTCCTATGATTTTTAATATTTGAATTATTATAGTGGTAACTAAGAGAGCTACGCCTACATTTAAGATTAGAGAGATTGTCGCAATTTTGCCATTAAACTCTTTTTTAATTATTAATAAAGTGGCTAAACAGGGGACATAAAGAGTAGTAAAAATTGTAAATGAAAGAATTTGTAAAGGGGTGAGAACAGATGTGATCTCTGTTATTTTAACTCCGAGAGATTGCCCCAGCATTAAAAGAGCCAACTCTTTTCTTAAAAAACCGAAAATAAGAGTAAATCCTGTCTGAGGCGGAAGATTTAGAACATAGGTTATAGGTCTTAAAATTCCATTTATTATACCTTCTGCTCCATATAGTTTAAAATATTCTATGAATATGCTCCCCAAAATCAAGATCGGAACAGCATAAAATAGAAAAGGTTTTAATTGAAGCCATGTCTTTATTAGTACATTTCTCATGCTTGGAATTTTAAAACCGGGGATTTCCATTATTAAACCAGGCGCCGGATACTTTATTAATTTTGAAGCTATTAGACTTATTAGTATTGCTATTACAATGGAAATTAAATAAATAAAAAGTGCCCACCATACCCCCAAGAACTTACTCACAAGAGCGGAAATGATAATTGTTCTTGCAGAGCATGGAATAAAGGGAATTAAAAGCGCTGTTATTATTCTATCCCTTTCACTTTCAATGATTCTTGTGGCTGAAATTGCGGGTACATTACAACCAAATCCCATTATTAAGGGGGGGATTGATTTGCCGTGTAAGCCTATTTTATGCATGAAACTGTCGAAAAGAAAAGCTGATCTTGCAAGAAAACCGGTTTCCTCAAACAAAGATATAAAGAAAATAACGGGGACCATAAAAGGAACAATTACTCCTATGGCTCCCATTGTCCCTTCCAGTGTTCCATTGATAAGAGGTTTAAGTATTTTTGCTGCCTTTATTGATTGGAATTTTGCGGATAAAATATCAAAGGGATAAACGAAAATTTCCTCAAGAAGACCTCCTATTTTGAAAATAAGAAGCAGGACTAAAATAAAAGAGAGGAGGAAAATAATATATCCCCAAAATGGGTGATATAATATTTTATCTATTTTTTCTTCCATTGTTTTTTCTATTATATGACTTACCTTTACCACTTCTTCTGCTATCTTCATTGATAGATGGTGCCTTTCTGAAAAAATAAATTCTTTAATATCCCTGCCATAAATTTTTTCTATTTCCTCATTGATTTTTTCTATTTCAACAAAGAATTCCTTTGGAATTTTAATATAGTTTTTTAACTCAGGCCATTCTATCCCTTTAAATGCTATAAATCTTTTTTCTTCTCTATCTTTAAAGTATGAGGACAATTTATTTGCAATTGCTTCAATAGTAGAATTAAGTGTAATAGGTTTATTTTTTTTGGGGTTTTTTAAAAGCTCTATTACATTATTTAAAAGATTGTCAACCCCCTCGCCATAGAGTGCAATTGTTGGGATTACCGGAACTCCAAGGATAGATGATAGTTTCTCAATGTCTATTTTTATTCCCTTTTTTTTCGCCTCATCCATCATGTTAAGTACTACAATTGTTGGTTTTCCTATGTCAAGTATTTCTATAGTAAGCTCAAGTGATCTGTTGAGGATAGATGCATCTATTACATTTATTATGAGGTCAAAATTTTCCTTTAGAATAAATAAAGTGTTAACTTCTTCTGCTTTATCAAAGGGAGAAAGAGAGTATGAACCGGGAAGGTCTACTAATTCAAATGTTTCGTTTTTATAAATGACATCACTTGTTAATATTTCAACTGTAGTTCCGGGGAAGTGAGATGAATTTGCCTTATAGCCTGCTATTGCATTAAAAAGAGCCGATTTTCCGCAATTAGGCTGGCCAATAAGAGCAACCCTTTTCATTTTTAGGCCTCTGAGACGACTATTTTGCTTACAATACCACGTCCCAAAGCTATTTGGATGCCATTATCAATGTTTCTTATCATAAGAGGTCCTCTTAGCGGAGCTACACTAACAATTTGAACTCTTGCGCCAGGATAAAGCCCCATGGAATAAAGCCTTTGAATTAAATTCGGCCCTCCGTTAAAACCTATTATTATGTAAATTTTATTTGGTTTAGCATTTATTAATGTCATTTTTTACCTCGTAAGATTATATATGAACTGAAATTTGTTGTCAATTAACCTTCACTTTTTTTTGTGTGAAATAGAAAATATTTAAAAAACTCAATAAATTATATTTGTAAAGGAAAATACATAAGTTTTTATTTTAAGAAGGTAATTCGAGTCCGTATCCTTGTTCTTTGTCCGCTTTTTTTAGCATAAATGCGAGGAATATTGAGATAATTCCGAGAACAACAAGAATTAATATCGGAATTGTATAATTATAAACCGGGAGTTGACCAGCTTTCCTTAACTCTTGAATTTTTTCGGATATTTGGACTTCATTTAATCCCTGTGCTGCCAAACTTTGCCTTAATGCCCTTATTTTTGCTATAACATTAGGATTAACAAGATCAAGGACTTTACCTATACCGGCAAAAAAGGCCAGTAATCCCCAGTTTTGAACAGTAAACATGGTTGCATAAGCAGTCCCTATTCTGTACTCAGGAACTATTTTTGCTACTGATGGCCACATAGCAGCTGGAACCAATGAAAAAGCTATTCCAAGGCTTATAAGCCCGAAATATCCGAGAAAAACATTATTAAAAATAGATAGAGACAAATGTGCGAAAATGAGAAGAAGTGATCCAAGTATCATTAGTGAAGCGGCTTTACCCTTTTTATCAACAAAATTTCCGAAAATGGGTGAGAACATAATGGTTGCCATCGGTATTAAACTTGCAACCTTAGGTCCATTTTTTAGCCAAATAGATAAAGTATCCTTGATGAAATATATAAAGAATACAAAAAGAGCACTTAAGATAATTAATGAGATTATTTTTGAAGATTTTGATTTAAGTCGTGAAGGAAGAACAGGGAATAAAATCCCAAATAAAAACAAAATCACATATATTAAAGTATTACCAAGTGTTGCACTTCCGAATATTACTATTTGTGAAGCATTTGCAGGCAAATCATAAGAAAAACCGAATTTATTCACAAGAAGATCAGGTGCATACTGCATAAAAGGAAAAACTGCTGAATAAAAAGCAACACAAAGAAGAGAAATAATTATGAAAGATTTGTCGGTAACAAGCTTTTTAAGATCGGAAAATTTGAATTTTTCATCATCTGATGTGGTCTCATTTAATTGCTTATCCAATTTTATATCAAAAAACATATAGACTATAAAAAGAACAAATCCTATCCCTATTAAAGTTGCTGCGAAAGTAACAGCTGTAGGTACATTATTGTGTGCAATCTCTGGAGATAAAGATGTTCCCAGAGCTGACCCCAGCCTGCCAAAACCGATATTAATTGCCATAGCAAGTGCAAGCTCATATCCTTTAAACCACTTTACAATTGTTTTAGTTATAATTACGGCTGTGATCTCAAGCCCTATCCCGAAAAGAATTCTTCCGATTATCATTATTAGTAACCTTTTGGAAGGTTCTGTTGTAATTACACCACTTGCTCCCACTGCAACGATTGCTCCTCCGAGTGTTGCAACACTACCGAAAATAAGCATGGAAAGCCTGATTCCCCACTTGTCAAGAATTATTCCTCCGACTATTATCATTCCAAACACATTTGCAATGGTTGTCAGACTGATTAAAGTCCCGAATTGGGTTGAGGAAATACCCAGCTGACTTTCCATCAAAGGTTTCAAACCTGAAAAAAAGTCCTGAAACCAATAAGTTGCAAACATCAAAGCACTTACTAATAATAATGCAAACCATCTCATGATCACAGAATCACGAAGAGTTTTTTGAATGTTTTCTTTTAATTCAGTCATTGACACATCCTTTATTTTATTTTTTTAGAAAAAATGATAAAAGAGTTAAAAAAAAAAGTCAATATAACCTCATTCATCAAAAATAATCTAACCGAAAAGGAGATGTTTCACCCTTATTCATCTAAAATAACTCTCCTTTTGAGAAGATAAGGTACCATTATTTTTTTTTCAATATTCAGATTATATTCTGAAATTTGTAAATAATTAGTGCTATTGACATTTTCTCTTTTTAGAGATAAGTTAGTATTATTATAAGTTTACTGTATGGAGAAGGGAATGTGTCTTTATAAAAATATGATGGCTTTTTTTAGAATAAAGAATAATGCTTATGGGTGTAACATAATGAAAAATATTATTAATAGGCGGAAAGGAACAGAAAAGCTTAAAAATAAACAGGAGGGATAGTAAGTATGGCAAAAGTAAGAAAAATAGGGGTTTTAACTGCTGGCGGTGATTGTCCCGGTCTTAATGCTGTTATAAGAGCAGTGGTAAAAACTGCTATAAATGAGTACGGTTATGAGGTTGTGGGAATAAGAGATGGGTTTGCAGGTTTGATAAAAAAGAATGTTTTTCCTCTCAGAGAAAAGGATGTTTCAGGAATACTTCCGAGAGGAGGTACTATTTTAGGTACTTCAAACAGGGATAATCCGTTTAAGTACAAAGTAGAGAAAAATGGGAAATCAGAGTTTATTGATGTTAGTGAGCAGGTTATTAAAACAATAGAATACAATGATATTGATGTTATTGTTTCAATAGGGGGAGATGGCACTCAAAGTATTGCACTTGAATTTTATGAAAGATACGGGGTCCCGATGGTGGGGGTTCCCAAGACGATTGACAATGATCTTGGAGGGACAGATGTAACTTTTGGTTTTGACTCTGCTCTTCAGGTTGCTACTTTTTCAATTGATAAACTCCATTCAACAGCCGAGTCTCACCATAGAGTGATGGTTATAGAAGTTATGGGAAGAGATGCCGGTTGGATTGCGCTTCATGCAGGGATTGCTGGGGGAGGTGATGTTATACTTATACCTGAAATCCCATATGATATTGATAAAGTTGCTGAAACAATAGAAAGGAGGGTTAAAAAGGGGAAAAGATTCAGTCTTGTGGTTGTCAGTGAGGGTGCAAAACCAAAAGGTGGGGATGTTGTCGTAAAGAAAATTGTTGATGATCCCACAATGCCGATAAGATTAGGTGGAATTGGAAATAAGGTAGGTGATGAAATTGAGGAAAAGACAGGGATGGAAACAAGAGTAACTGTTTTAGGGCATTTGCAGAGAGGAGGTTCCCCTTCTCCTTTTGACAGGTTGCTCGCAACAAGATTTGGTTATCATGCTGTAAGATTAATTCATGAGGGTAAATTTGGTCAAATGGTGGCGAGTAGGGGAAATGATATAGTAAGTGTTTCTCTTGCGGAAGCGGCGAGAAATCCAAGACGAGTAAATCCTGAGAGTGATATTGTAAAAATGGCAAGAGCACTCGGAACAGGCTTTGGTATTTGATATATTAAAAAATGAAAAAACCATATAAAAAATTTTCTCTTGATAAGGTTGTCAAAGAAATAGATATAAAGGAAGAGCTTCCTTCAAACACAAAAATTTTACTTGAGACAATGGGGCTTTTAAGAAGTTCAAATTCAAATATTAAAGATATCAAAGAAAGAATTTTGCTTGACGAATCTTTAACTTTTTTTATATTAAAGACAGCAAATTCTGCTTATTATGGAGCTGTTCAAGAGATCTCAACTCTTACTCATGCGATAACATTTTTGGGCTATTCCAATCTCCGGACGATTTTGATGACATATTTTACGAAAAATCTTTTGAATAAAATTAAAGATTCCAAACTTCAGCTTAACCAGTGGAGACATTCCATTTTTGTTGCTTTTGCATCGAGACTTTTCTCAAATGATTATAATATTTGTGATCCAGAAGAAGGTTATATAGCGGGCCTTTTACATGATATAGGGAAGGCATTACTCATAAAGGAGTTTCAGGAAAAATATCTAAAGGTTATAGAAAAAACCAATGCTTTAAAAAACACATCGATTGAGAATGAAAGGGATATTTTCGGATACACACACCTTGAAGTGGGCTATCTTCTTGCAAAAGCATGGAAAATGAGTAAAACTATTACATATGGAATTCTGTATCACCACAATCCGAAGGTTGTTAAAGATGAAACGAAGTTACCTGCAATAATTAGCCTTTACGATAAACTTGCTTCTGAAAAGGGGTACAGCCTTTATACCCCAAGAAAGGAAAATATTGAAGAGGAGTTGGAAATACTGTCAATAGGAGGAAGTGAGGCCGAAAGAAAGATGTATGAAGTTCAGGAAGAGATCGACGAATTTATAAAGCTTTATGGGTAATGTTTAAATTGGAAAAAATCCTCTAGTTTCAACTCTCTTTCAAAGAACCATCCGAAAGGAGGGAATTGAGCTCTTCTGAACGGAAGAAAAAGAGATACTGAGGTGTTTTTAATGAAAAAATCTGATTTCGAACCATCCTTATTTAAAATTGCCTGAACGGAATTTTTTGCCCCTATTAGAAAATCAATAATTTCAATCTCTTTCTCGTATCTTTTGACAAAAAGAGTCCTTGGAGGAAAGTATTTTGGAAATTCATTAACTTTGAAAATTGCTTCTCTTTTTAGGATAAGACTATCTTTAGAATAATAAAGGTTTATAGCATTATAATAATCGAAAAGATAAGGGTCAAAATCTTTTTGAGGATAGAGCTCTTTTCTTATGTTTCTTATTATTTTTTTTATCAGCTTTAAATCAAGATCGAATTTTGTAAATAAAAATCTTGCGGAAAGGCACCCTTCAGTATCAAAGGAGAGAAAATCTTTCAATACTGATTTCAGATCTTTTTCCGAAAAATTTTTCATAATTGCAAAAGAAAATTTAGGGCCGAAAAATCTGTAAGGTTTTCTTAAATCCTTTAAAGAATCTTCAAGACCACTGCTTCCTGAACCTATAATAAAATCAAAATTTTTTGCCTCTTTTAAAGTTTTTTTGTGAGAGAGATATTCTGCTTTTATATTATTAAAATTCAATATTTCAAAAAAGCTTTTTATAAAAACCCTGTTTCTTTTCGGTAATTTGAAAAAAAAGAAAGCATTGTATGAGAGAAGAATGGGAATAAATTCAAAAAACTCTGTCGGGACATTTGCAGGAAGAATAATGAAAATTTTTTTATAAGGAGAGACAAGTTCTTTTGCCTCATACTTTTCCGTCTCCTTGATAAAATGCTCTATACTCTCTAAAACTAATCTTTTCTGGTATTTTTTTGATGAAACAATTTCTCCCTTTTCATACTTTTGCTTAAATAATTTAAGAGCTTTAATTATCTTCTCTTTTTTATTTGAAGACATAGCCGCAACCTCTTATTTCAGATATAAGTCTTCCTTTTACATCAAACTCATTCCCCCTCTTTACAATAAAATCCGGAATATACAGAGCTGATACTGTTCCCATATTTGCAAAATCAAAAACTTTTAATAAGCCTTTCCCGTTTTTTGTGAAAACAAAATTATAATGTGAAAATGTGTAATCTCTGTTTTTTGAAACAGTATAAAACTGTGAGAAAAGCTCTGCCATTCCGTATTCAGAGAAAAAATCAGAGTTTATAAAGACTTTTTTAGCAAATTTGTAAAGCTCATTTCTTCTGTAAATCTTTTTTGTAGCTTTGTATCCACCGGTTTCTATAATTGTAAACTTTTTGGTAATTATTCCTTTTTTTAAAGAGGATAATTTAAAAAGCTGAAGGGATGTTAAAAAGAGAACACTATTCTCTTCTGTTTCTGCCTTTAAAATCCTGAAAAATATTTTTTCATCCATTTCAAAACTTTTTTTGTTCAAATACTCTAAATTTAAATTCCTTGAAAAAATATCAAGCATAAAAGATAGTGATGAATTTTTTGCTATTGAAAAGGGAGGAATAAGAGAGTATATCTTTTTATCCTTGAAAGGGAAGCTTTTAAGAGCGGAAATTTCATAAAGCTCAAGAGTTTTTTTATTGTAAAAGACTTTACTTCTTTCTCCTCCTGTGCCGCTTGACATAAAAAAACCATCCGGTTTTTCTAGAGAAAAAATTTTCTGATTTTTAAAAAATTCCACCGGAAGAAATGGTATATCCTCAATCCTTTTTATTTTATTTATTCCAACTTTTTCCGCATAATTTTTGTAAAAAGTATTGTTTTTTAATTGAAAATTTGCAATTTCAATGGCAAGTTCCTCATTAAAGGTTTTTCCATATTCAGTATAATTTTTTATTTCATCAAAGAGTTTCAAGGACTTTCTCCAGAGAGTTAATGAATTTATTAATCTCTATTTCTTTTACAATTACAGGAGGTAAAACTTCTATGGTTTCTCCTTTCTCTCCTGAAGGAAGAGTAATAATCCTCTCTTCATTAAGAAGTTTTTTAAATACAATAAATGAATCTATAGGATGATAAAGTTCAATTCCCCAGATTGCTCCTATTCCTCTTACTTCCTTTATTTTATTTTTATATTTGTTTTTTAATTCGGATAATCCTTTTTTCATCAAATTTTCAATTTCTCTGACTTTTTTTCTAAAATTTAATTTTTCCAGAAATTCAAGGTTTCTTAAAGCAACTCTTGAAAAAAATGGGCTTCCGGAAAAAGTAAAGGTAAAGGAAGCTTCTCCCTTGCTTTCTCCCCATAGATTCATTATTCTCTCTTTTCCGAAACATCCTGAAAGAGGGAAAGCTCCGCTTAAAGCTTTTCCAAAGGCGATAAGATCGGGTTTTATTCCGAAATAATCCTTTGCAAAATATTCTCCGGTTTTCCCAAATCCTGTGAATACTTCATCAAAAATCAGAGGCAAATCAAATTCTTCTGATAATTTTTTCAAAGAGAGTAAAAACTCTTTTTCAGCTATTCTAATACCGGCCCTTCCCTGAACAGGCTCTATTATAATTGCAGAAACTTCATTGTTCTTTAGAAAATTTCTTATTTCTGAAATGGAATTTACAGAATACTGAAAAAATTTTGTTTCAAAGGGCAAAAGCTTTTCAAATCTTTTTCTGAATTTATTTGAGTATGTCGCGGAAAGTACTCCCAGTGATGTTCCGTGATATGCTCCTTCAAAGGCTATAATTTTTCTGCTCTCTTTGTAAAGAAAAGCAGAGCGAAGGCAGGCTTCAACTGCATCGGAGCCATTCTGGGAAAGAATCCCTTTATATCCTTCTCCTATGATTCCCGAAAGTTTTTTCATTAGAAGGATTTTTTCTTCAGATGGTATGAGGTCTCCCAGACCATGATAGAATCCTTTTTCAGCTTCTCCCTTTACAAAGGACTGAGAGTGCCCTGTAAAACTCACCCCGAAAAATGATGAAAAATCAAGATATTCATTACCTTCCGAATCATAAACTTTGATACCTTCAGCCCTTGTGAAAACAGGTGGAAAGTCCTTTTCCACAAAGGTAAAATCCGGCTCTTCCACGGATTTTAAGATTTTAAGAAGCTCTTCTCTTAATGTCATATTAATTTATATCATTTGGAGAAAAAATGTTCAAATTTGATTTTGAAATTGTTTTGATTTGAAAAAGTGGTAGCGAGGGGAGGATTTGAACCTCCGACCTTTGGGTTATGAGCCCAATGGGCTACCACTGCCCCACCTCGCAATATGCCCTATTTAACCATACAAAAGGCTTTTTGTCAATAGGATTCTTATAGGAGTTATAAGGATATTAATTAAAGATTGTAAACAAGTCCAACAAAAAGCCCCAGACCTGATGTTGTTTTTAAAAATTCTGAGCTGTCATTCACAGGGAATAACAGAGGAGCAGTTGAGTTTAAGATATTTTTTACATAAAGGTAAACTTTTATTTTACTTGGTGAATAATTAAAACCTATGGACAGATTATTGTAAGAAGTGCTCTTTTCTCTTGAATCTGGCACAAAGCTTATAGGAGATACTCCGTTTGTATATGTGAAATAATTTACAGGAGGGAGGTGGACAAAAAAGAGCTCTGCATTTAGATTTTCGGAAAGAAGGTATTTAATCTTTGAGTAAAGTTTAATTCCATTACCAAAGCTGAGGTCAAAATTGTCTATTAGTTTGTTCTGAATGTTCGGAGATAAAAAAATGATTGAATCGGAGCCGTACTCTCCAAGTATTGATATATACTGATTATCATATGTGCCGGTTGTTTTCATGTATGTTACCCCGGCAATAAATTTTAAACTTTCGGAATTTAGCAGTAAACACAGGTTTAGTCCTAAAAAGGTTCTTTCGGGAGAAAACAGGATATTATCCTTTTCTTTTGAGGGAGTTCCAATATTTATTATCTCTCCGTTTTTATCTTTTATAAAGATGTTTCCTTCTTTTATATATGATGAAGAATTATCCATTCTATCCCAAAAATCGGAAGTTTTCGAAAGTACTGAATTGAAAGTTATTTTTGAGTTTTTATCTCCATAAGAAAGGGAAAAGAAGGCTTTTTTTGTCCTGTTATAAGAGGAGCTGTTGTCATAATGATATTTTAAAGCGGGTGATATTTCAATCTCATTCCAGATGCCGTTTTCAAAAAATGAGATTTTATAATTGAAAAAATTATTGCTTAAAGGAAGGAGTTTTGCAAGGGTAATTGGTGTGGAATAATAAGAAACCCCTATCATACCTTTTATCTTTTCAGATTGAAAATCTATTTTTGAAAGTATTCTGGGAGAGTTCAAGAAGATTGATTTACCTGGGGTTCCTCCCGAGTACCATAAAAGTTCATAGCCTATGTTAAGTGTAAGGTTTATGGAATCCTCCCCAAGGCCTTTTAAAAAGCGAAAACTTGGTGAAATTCTCATCAAACTTGAGTTAAGCTCATATCCATATCCTGAAATTTTAATACTATTATCATAAATTATTCCCTCACCCGAGGTTTCCCTCTTTGTTTTTCCGGAAAGGTATTCAAAATTCAAAGAGGGAAATATCTTAAAATTATCTTCATTTGATAGCTTTAAGGAGATGGAGTTGTTAATGGTTAAAAAAGAGGAGGAAATGGCAAAGGGAAAATTTCCGCTCCAGCTATTAGTGTTACTGTCAAATAGAGCAATTCCATTTTTTTCTCCATCCTGATTCTTCAATCCATATGATAATTTTGAGCTAAATTTAAGACTGCTATTTTCATAAGTATAAGAAAAACCTGTAAAGAGTTTTGTATAGGAAGCAAAAGCATCATCTTTGAATTTTACTTTTTTAGGTGGCTCAAGTTCATCAAACTCAAGGGAGGAATCATTTGTTTTTGAGAAAAATGAATAAAAATTAAGTACTGAATTTTCTCCCCTGTACTTCATGAAAAATTCTGCGGCAGGGCCATGAAATACATTATCATAGTGATAATGGCTATTTCCTAAATTAAAAATACTCACATTAAAAAAAATTTTTTCGGATATATTATTTGAATAAAAGAGTGAATTTCTTATATCAGTTGTTTCTCCGCTTTTAAGTAATAGGCCGTCTCTGTAAAATCCTATTTCTCTTACACTTTTATTTTCTGAAATGTGAAATTCCGGTGAAAAGAAAGTGTCGGATTTTAAGTCTGAAAAAAGATGAAGGGATGGAATCAAAAAGGGTGAACCGTCTATGGGAGATGTGAGATTTATACCTTCAAAATCAAGCAAAAAATTACCTGCTCTTTCTCCCCCTATTGACTCATAGTGAGAAAATAGAGTTAAAAAGAGCAATTCTTCAAAATTCCACGGAAAATCTCCCGAAAAGAGCATTCCACTTGCTGTAAAAAGAAGAGCTAATATTATTGAACCTATCCTTTTCATCAAATTCCTCCTGAAAATAGAATATTATATCTTTTTAAAATTTCATTCAACATGTGTAATTCCATATTAATTTATCTTCTCCCATCTCGTAATTATTCTATCTTCTATTATTCTTATATGTTTAAGCTTTGTTCCACAGAGGGAGCATTTAGGATTGTCTCTTTTATGGCAGTGTATTCTTTTTTGTTTTCCGTGATCTTTTTATCAACAATTTTTAAAAGTCCTCTTTTTATTTCCTCTTCCGGATCCCCGTAAAGAAATGGCTGATTGCAGAGACATCCGTAGTTTTTCTTTAATTCAACTATATCGCTTAGCTCATCTATCTTTTCACGAATATCACTTTCTGAAATTTCGTTCTTAATTTTTAATGAATCAAATGAGAGCATTATGAGATTGTTTTCTATTTGCTCAAGGGCTAATCCTAATTTCACAAAGAGTTTGAGAGTTGAAAATATTTCATTTGTATTTGAATAATCAAGAATCATATTATTTAATAGCCAGAACATCAAATCAATTGTTTGTTTTTTATTATTTTCACTGAGTTTTTCTATCTTTTCTCCGGAATTAAAAGCAAAAGATAAAATCATTCCAAGATATTCATACTCGCCTTTTTCTGAAATCACTTTTTTAAGTTTTTCCGCATCAACGATATAACCATCTTTTCTATCACTATCTTTAAGAACCCTTTTAAACTCTTCGGGAAGTTTGTTTTCTCCCATTGTCTTTTATTCTGTTATTATTTTATTGTCTTTTATAAGAACTTCTTCTGAGTTTTCATATTTTAGAGTTAATTTTTTTACGAGTACATCAGGTTGAAGCTCTTTTATGTAAATTCTATCAAGATGAATGACCTCTTCAGGAGATGAAAAATCCTCGGGACCAACCTGCCCACCGAAATGATCACTTCTTCCAAAGGCAATGTGAAATCCCAATTTTTCATCAAGAAGAATCTCTCCTATTGGTTTAAGCCCGAAATCATATAAAACTCCGAAACCCAATTCCGCAATATTTCCGTAGGCTGGCTCTCTTTTAAGATGCTCTCTTTCAATTTCAACATTTTTACCCTCTCCGAAAACTTCAAAAGCTCTGTTTTCTGAAACCCTGTAATAAACAATATCCCCTTCTATTTGAACGGGAATTACTCCCTCGGTTTGACTTTTCTCATCAAACTCTCCTTCATAAGGGACAATGTATGCCTCCCCGCTCGGAAGATTTCCGGCTGTTCCTTTCTCAGGGAATCTGCCTGAGCTTTCATGAACTTTTCTGAATCTAAGATCAAAATTTGCTCTTATCTCCTCTTTTCCTTTAATTATAAAAAGAACTTCCGCAAAATTGGCCCTGTCCAATTTTTCTTTTACAAATCTAACTTTTCGAGCAACCTTTTCATAATCTATTCTAAGAGCCGGGATCATTTCAGATGAAAATCCGGGCATTGTTGCCGCTCTGAAAAGATACTTTTTAGCATTGTTTTTTAGTGGGGCTGTGGCTGAATACTGTGTCATTGCAATAAAAATTTTGTAATCTTCAAATATTTTTTCAAAGAAAAGCTTTTTATATCCTGAAAGCTCATCAGAATTTTCCGGCAAATTTTCCAAAGAAAGCAAAAACCCTTCGGAAGGAAGGTCAGCATTGTTTGCGGAAACTGCACGATAACCTATTAAATCAACAGCTTTCAACTTAAGTTCTTTCAGGTTATCGGACAAAGTTTTCACCCACTCAGCTGCTATTTCCCTTCTCTCTTTCCACTTATCATTATCATCACTGTTTTTTCTTGGGATATCAATTAAAAAAGCAAGTTTATCAGAGGTATCATAATTTGGAAAAACCTTTTTTATAAGGTTTAAGAGCTCTTCTTTTGATAATTTTTCTCTCATCATCTTCTCCTTTTTTATTATTTGTCTATTTATCTATTATATTTCATATTTTGTGTTTTTTCTAATGGCGATAAAAATTTATTGTATATTTTCCATTTTAGGAGTATAATTTAAAGCAATGGATGATTATAAACTATAATAATAAAAGGAGAGGGAATTATGGAATTAAAAAATGCTATTCTTGAGCTTTTGCGAAGAGCGGCTACAGACCTTCCTCCTGATGTTGAAAAGGCTTTGAAGGAGGCCCATGATCGGGAAGGTGAAGGCACGCCTGCAAGAGCTGTTTTTAAAACAATTCTTAAAAATGTTGAACTTGCAAGGAAGCAGAGCACACCTATCTGTCAGGACACAGGTTCTTTGATTTTCTACATTGATTTTCCTGTTGGAGACACCGAAGAAAAGTACAGAAAAGCTATTGAAGAAGCAGCTGTTGAAGCTACGAAAAAGCAGTATCTGAGACCAAATGCTGTAAATCCAATTACAGGTAAAAACTCAGGAACAAATGTTGGGATTAATCATCCTTACATTCACTTTCACCAATGGGATAAGGATGAGGTAAGAGTAAGGCTTTTGCTAAAAGGTGGCGGAAGTGAAAATGTCGGTACCCAATACAAACTTCCCGATTCTTCACTTGGAGCCGGAAGGGATCTCAAAGGTATAAGAAAAGTGATAATTGATGCTGTTTTAAAGGCACAGGGTAAAGGATGCTCTCCCGGAACCTTAGGAGTTGGAATAGGTGGAGACAGAGTTACCTCTTATATTCTTTCAAAGGAGCAGTTTTTCAGAAAAATCGGGGAAAGACATCCTGAAAAAGAGATAGCCGAGCTTGAAAAAGTTCTCTATGCTGATTTGAACAAACTTTGCATAGGGCCCATGGGGTTCGGAGGAAAGACGACTGTTTTGGATGTTTTTATAGATTATCAGCACAGGCATCCTGCCACATTTTTTGTTGCAATTTCTTATAATTGCTGGGCTTTCAGAAGAAAAGCCCTGACAATTAAAAATGGTGAGGTGAGTTATGACGATTAAATTAAAGACACCTATTTCAGAGGAAGATATAAGAAAATTAAAGGTTGGGGATGAGGTTTTACTCTCAGGTATAATTGTAACTGCAAGGGATCAGGCTCACAAATTGATGGTGGAGGAAAAACCTGATTTTCTCAGAGATTATTTGAAAGAATCCGTTATATATCACTGCGGTCCTGTTGTTAGAAAAAATGAAGACGGAAGCTGGAGCTTTGTTTCGGCAGGTCCTACAACATCAATCAGGGAAGAGCCTTATCAGGCTGATGTTATCTGTGAATACAATGTAAGAGGTGTTATTGGAAAAGGTGGAATGGGCAAAAAGACCCTTGATGGATTTAAAAGATGCGGAGCTGTCTATTTTCATGCTGTTGGAGGAGCAGGAACTTTAATAGCAAATACTGTTAAGAGAGTTGTTGATGTTCTTAAACTTGAAGAGTTCGGAACTCCCGAGGCTTTCTGGGTAATTGAGGTGGAGGATTTTCCTCTGGTTGTTACAATGGATTCCCACGGAAACAGTATTCACGAGGAGGTCCTTGAAAAATCAACCGAGGTTGCGAAAGAATTATTAAATAAATAAATTCATTTTTTCAAAAAAATTGACTTATAAGCTCCTTATATTGTATATTTTTTGACTTTAAATCTCTAATAAGGAGCTTTATATGAAAAAGAGACTGCTTGTTATTTTCTTTTTAATCTTAAGTGGTAGTTTTGTTTTTTCTTTACAGTTTAGAACCGATTGGAAGCAGGCATTAAAGGAAGCAAAAGAATCTCACAAAGGGGCATTCTTTGTGTTTCACACAGATTGGTGTCCCCATTGCAGACATCTTTTGAGCACAACATTAAAGGATTCTAAGATGCTTTCCTATTTTGAAAAGGAGGGATATATTCTCATTTCAGTGAATCCGGAAAAGGATAGAGAGGCGGAGAGCACTTTTAGGGTTTACGGTTATCCTACTATGATTGTATTTGATAAAAACGGAAAGGAAATTGACAGGATTTTAGGCTATATGGATATTGCACAGCTAATCAGAACCATAGAAGACTTTAAAAAAGGGATAGGTACCCTGAATTATATGTTGAAAAAATATGAGAAAAATCCCGATGATCTTGATTTGATTTTCAATATTTCAACAAAATACATAGCAAAGGCTGATTTTAAAAGGGCGATTGATATTCTTAATATTATGGAAAATAAGGCGGAAAAGGGGAAAAAGAAAGATGAAGTTATAAAGGCAATTATGAGAAAAGCTTATGCTTATTACAAATGGAAAAAATTTAACAGAGCTGCCGATTGTATGCTTGAAATAGCTAAAAAATATCCGGATTCAAAGGAAGCAAGGGATGCCTATCTTGATGCGAGCTATTATGCAGGAAGAGACGGAGATAAAAAAAGAGAGAAAGAATTGCTGAAAGAATTTGTGAAAAGATATCCCGATGACCCAAGAGTCAATAAAATAAAAGAAAAAATAAAAAAATAGGCTGGAAACGGTTGACAAATAAGGATTTTTTATTTATTATTAGTCTATTAATTTTAAGGAGGTAATGATGAACAAGACAGATTTGGTTGCTAAAATTACTAAGGATGCAGGACTTACCAAAACTCAGGCTGCAAAAGCAGTAAATGCTTTTATTGATGCAGTTAAAGATGCTCTCAAAAAAGGAGATAAGGTAATACTCGTAGGGTTTGGGACATTTAAGGTAGTTGAAAGAAAAGCAAGGAAGGGAAGAAATCCCAAAACCGGGAAAGAGATTACAATTAAGGCGAAAAAATCACCTAAGTTTGTTCCCGGCAAGGCTTTAAAAGAAGCTGTTAATAAATAATTTATTTAAACTAAATTTAATTTTTAGGCGCGTAGCTCAGTTGGATAGAGCGCTACCTTGACACGGTAGAGGTCGGCGGTTCAAGTCCGCCCGTGCCTAATTTTTTTTTATTATAAAGAAAAATAGAAAAGTAGAGAAGAAAAAGTGAAGATAAAAGTTAATGGAAAAGAGTATTCAGTAGAAAAAGGGGGCTCTTTTTTAAAATTTTTAAAAGATAATGGGTATGAGCCGAAGGACTATGTTGCGGTTGAGATTGGTGGAGAGCTTAAAGATTTGAGGTTTAATATTGAAAAGGAAGTAGAGCTCACACTTGTGGATAAAAAGGATAAAAGAGCTCTTGAAATTTTAAGACATAGTACTGCTCATCTCATGGCACAGGCTGTTACCGAGCTATTCCCCGATGTTCAGGTTGGAGTTGGTCCTGCAATAGAAAATGGTTTTTACTATGATTTTTACAAAAAAGAGCCTTTTACCCCCGAAGATCTTGTTGAAATTGAAAAAAGGATGAAAAAATTGAGAAAGAAAAATTTCCCAATAGAAAGGATAGAAATGCCAAAGGAAGAGGCTATTAAGCTTTTTAAGGAGAGGGGGCAGGAGCTTAAAGTTGAACTTATAGAAGAGAAGAGTGGCCCCATAGCTTCTCTTTACAAGCAGGGAGATTTTATAGATTTTTGCAGAGGTCCCCATCTTCCTTATACCGGCTATATTAAGAACTTTAAAATACTCTATTCATCGGCGGCTTATTGGAAGGGGGAAGAGGATAATTTACAGATGCAGAGAATCTATGGGACAGCTTTTTTTGAAGAGGAGGAGCTTGAGGAGTATTTGAATTTCTTAGAAGAGGCAAAAAAGAGAGATCATAGAAAGCTCGGGAAAGAGCTTGAGCTTTTTATGATTTCCGAGCAAATTGGCCCCGGTCTTGTTTTATGGATGCCCAAAGGTGCTTTTATAAGAAGGAAAATAGAGGATTATTGGGTGGAAGAGCATTATAAGGCTGGGTATGAGCTTTTGAATACTCCCCATGTGGCCAAAATAGATCTATGGGAGACAAGCGGACACCTCTCTTTTTACAAAGAGAATATGTTTCCTTCCATGGAATTTGATAATATGGAATATCAGCTTAAACCTATGAATTGCCCTTTTCACATAGCAATTTACAAATCAAGGATGAGAAGTTACAGGGAATTCCCCATTCGCTGGGCTGAACTTGGAACCGTATATAGGTATGAGAGATCCGGTGTGCTTCATGGCCTTTTGAGGGTTAGAGGTTTTACTCAGGATGATGCTCATATCTTTGCTTTGCCAGAACAATTGCAGGAAGAGATTGTTAATATACTGGATTTGAATTTTAAAATTCTTAAAACATTTGGTTTTGAAAACTATGATGTTTACCTTTCCACAAGACCTGATAAGTATGTCGGCTCTCTTGAAAACTGGGAAAGAGCTGAAAATGCTCTTAAATATGCCCTTGAAAAGAAAGGTATTTCTTATGAGATAGATCCGGGAGAGGGCGTTTTTTACGGACCGAAAATTGATATAAAAATAAAGGATGTTTTAGGAAGATCGTGGCAATGCTCTACAATTCAGGTGGATTTTAATTTACCCGAAAGATTTAATATAAGCTATGTTGATCAAAATGGAGAGAAAAAACAACCCATAATGATTCACAGAGCTTTGATGGGTTCATTTGAAAGATTTTTTGGTGTTTTAATAGA
>Ga0190334_1000112_pt1 | contig 39865 bp, 62 predicted proteins | sample 48720478_MG_FD_161270 | JGI IMG/M metagenome (GOLD analysis project Ga0190334, IMG submission 161270) | Hydrothermal vent sediment bacterial communities from Southern Trench, Guaymas Basin, Mexico - 4872-04-7-8_MG | ecosystem: Environmental > Aquatic > Marine > Hydrothermal vents > Sediment ... | reverse complement strand
CTTTTTCAAAATGAGGGTGAGAAGATTAACGGAAAGGGAATACTTGGAGAAGAATTGGAAGAAAGTAAGGTTCATAAGAGAAACTAGTAGATGGTTTGAGTACAAAATCTTCAAACACACAGTATGGATTTACAAGGATGAAAGCAAGCCTCACTGCACTTGCGAGCACGGAAGCCTTTGGGGTGTTAATAAGCCAGCGGAGCTGTGCAAACACATAAAGCTGGTAAGACAAGCCGTGATAAAAAGGAGGGGTTGGAAATGGGATTGGTGGAAGAAGGAGAGCCAATAATATTTTATGACACGTATCTCGAATTATTTAGGGGAACGAGGATTGAGAAAGCCAGGAAGATTAACAGGCTTAAACTAATAGAGGAAATAAGTAGGTATGAGTGGAGGATTAAGCCTATACTGGGTTATAATGAGACCAGTTATAAAGTAGTTTGGGACCCTGTGAGGCAGAGATATTATTGTGATGGAAAGAATTGTGTGAGGAATAATCGTAAGGGTCAGGTTTGTGCTCATATAATAGCTGTTAATCTTTTTTTGAAGATAAGGAGGGATAAGAGAAAAAGATGTTGGTAATACGAGTATGGATTAGTCATAGGAAAATCTATGGAGAGTTAAGAGGTGATATTTATGAAGATGAGTGAGGGAGAAGGTATGAGAGAGCTTAAAATAGCAGAGAGGTGTTTAAAGGAAGCACTTAAAGAGAAAAACAAGGAGTGTGTTGATTCTTTAATGTTTCAGTTTTGTAAACAGATGGAGAGAGCTGTGAATAAGATGGCTGGGGAAGTAGAAGATAAAAGATTAAAAACAAAATTCAAAGGTTATGCTAATAATTTCGGTGCTTTCTCAAAAATATATAAGAAGCAAAAGAATGAGAAAGAAAAAAAGGATTTTATTCCTTTAATGGAAATAGATGGTCGGTTTATTAATAATATTGAAATAGACTTACTTAATAACAGGGTTTTTGGAGAGAAATTTGGGAGAGGAGATAATGAGCAAGTGTATATTAAATATGAGACTGCTAAGAAACTGATTTTAAAATATGTTAATAAATACAAATCGTTAATAAATACAAATCTGAAGGAGAAAATGATGAGTGAGAAGAGGGGGGTTTTCAAAGATTAAAATGAAAAGGAAAATGTTTTTGTGGGTTTTGTGTATTCTTTTTTGTTTTATATTATTTGTACTGGGTTTTTTCGTTGGAGAAAACCATGATGTTCAAGAAGATGTGGTTTTGAACATAAATAAGTGTTGTGTTGTTGGGAGTTACGGAGGAGATGTTTCTAATTATACTCAAATTGTTTGGGAGAACAAGAACGAAGGGGTTGGTTTTAAATGAGGTCTAAGAAGGCTAGTGAGAAGATTTATGCTTTGTTGGGGCAGTATAAGAAGCTAGGAGGGAATATGGATATTATTGAAGAATTACGCTGGGCTTGTGAGTGTATTGCGAGTCGTACCAAATATAATTTTATGTTTTATTTGGAATATAAAGATAAACCATCTTTGTTATTTAAACATCACCCTTGGCTTAAAGGGGAAGTAAAGGAGTTTGTTTCAGAAAAAAAGGATGTTGATATTGATAAATATAATGCTTGGTTATTCAAACTTGCTTATAGAATTTTTTGGGGTTTCAAAGGAGGTAAAGAGGATGGGAAGAAGAAAAGGCGGAAGAAGGAAAGTTTATAAAAGACGAAGAGGATTAACAGAAGTTAAGAAAATAAAAAGAAAAACAGTAAATGAGGGGTTTGTTCCTTTACTGGAAAGGGCTTTCTTAATAACTCACGAACCAATACCTATTATTTTTAAAAGCGATGTAATAGAATGCTTGAAGGGATTGGAGAAAAGGAAGATTATGGTAAAAGGTTCTAACTATGCTGTTTTGTGGAAGGATATTAAAAATATCTTTGGTGAGGTGGAATAAGGAGAATGGATTTGAGACCGAAAAATAATGATGAATTGAGGAAGCTGGTCAGAAACGGCGTGTTGGATTGTGAAGGCAAAAATCTAACTTGTAATTTTGATATAAACATAGAGGCTGACATAGTTAATTGTAGAGATATTAAATGCTTGAGTATCAAATGTTATGGGGACATCAAATGTAGAAATATCAATTGTTGGAACATCATCTGCGTAGACATCAATTGTAAAGACGTCATATGCTTGGACATCAGCTGTAGAAACACCAATTGTAGAGACATCACTTGCTCCAATATTATTTGCAGAAACATCACCTGCAGGAATATTAGTTACTACGCAGTATGCATAGCATACCAAAACATAACCTGCAACAAAATACAAGCAAGAAGAAAAAAACACATACAAAAAACCATAGACGGAAAAATAACAACAAAAAAGAAGCAGAAGAAGAAATAGTTTTTAAATGGTCATTTGGAAGATTTTTGAAAATGACTATTTTTAATAACCATTTAAATAGTGGTATGCTTAAAGTAGACATAAGGGAAGAAGTAAGAGGTAAAAGCTGGTGATTGGATAATTAAAGGGGTTAATGGAGAAATTCCGAAAAATTTAAATATAAGCATTTATAAATATACCTATAAAGCAAGGGAGTGCGTATTATGATTAAAGTTCTTGAAATATGTGATAACTGCCAGAAAGTTATAAGACAGAAAGTAATGGCTGAGTTTGACGTGTACTGGTGCGCTAACAGGCTAAGCTACTGCGAAGAATGTAAGAAAAAGCTCGGTGAGGAGTATGTCAAGAAGAAACTACATAACTGAATATCATACGCCTGGGTGCAGTAATATTATTAAGAGAGCTAAGAACGCCGTGTTTTTTAATAACAATAATAGTGTGAGGCATGAGCTCGCAAAAGCCGTATCGTCATTAATGCTCGGAAGATACGGAGACATAAAGTTCAGCCCTGAATTAAAAAAGCAATTAAGAATATTCGCTAACACTATTAGTTTTGAAATGAGCGGTTTTAAGAAGAACAAGACTAATTTCATAACAGAAGCTGTTCCTAACAAGGAGAAGGACAGGAGAATAGACCTTGTTAACATTGACAATAATACTAGGTACGAGTTCGAAACCAACAAGAAAATAAAAAAGGATAATTGCGTAACTATTTACTTATAGAATGGGACAACACGATATTTATAAATTATTATCAGAACATAAAAGTAAATGGTTCACAACAAGGGAGCTCGCAGAGAAACTCGGGCTTAACATAAACACAGTGAACTATAATATAAAACAATTACTTAAATGGAAGCTTATTGAAAGTAGATTAGGATATAGCAAGGAATTAAGAGGGCAGATGTGCCGTTTCATAAGAATACCATGAATACTTCGCTGAATCTTAGGAGGATGGTTGACCAGACTAACAAGGTCTACTGGATGCAGATACTTGTATTTGTAATGATAATAATAGTTTTTTTAATAACGATTCTTAGGAGGTGAAACATGTTTGGGCTTGTAAGCAAGAAAAAATTTGAGAACATTATGAATAGTTATGTGGCTTTATTAGAAGCCACAATAAAAAAATTAGAGGACGGCTACATATACACCCTAATAATGCCTGGTTGCGACACGCCAACATTGCAGAGAATACAAATAGACATGGAAAGACTATTAGAAGGACGCTTCACGAACATCATTATTAAACTATTCGGCAGGGATACCAGTAGGGAAGCAAGCATAAAACCAGGTTTGAAAGAATTAGAACCAGAAAAAATAGGAGGAGATAAAATTGGAAAGAAAAAGCATACGAAGAGAAGTAATAAGCAAAAGCAAAAATAGTTTCGTAGTGAGAACAATAACAGAAGACGAATACAAGATGGGAGAAGCCATGAAATTATTAGACCAGCGCACAGCACTCATGGCTCAGAGGAAACAACAAGAGAAACAACTAAGAGAAATGGTTGAGCAGAAATTCTGGGAGAAAGAGTTCAAGAATTACGAGATAGCCATAGAAGCAGACGAAACCTTTGTTAAAGCCGTGAAAGAAGGCACCAAGGAATATTTTAAAGAATTAGAAACAGAAGGCATGAAGAAACTCGGTTTCAAAAGAAAAGAGAAAGGCTATGACAGAATACCACACAGCGCGGAAGCCAAGAAGATGCAAGTCAAGAACGAGATACTGAACGAGATAAGAGAAGAGCTCGGACTTGAAGATATTCAGCACCCAGTCATGTTAAAGCTAAGATATGAAGGCTTTAAGGAGGAGGACGATGGCAAAAAAGAAAACTGAGACTAAAGAGGATTTTGTAAGAACAAGGTTCATGGGAAGCAATAATATAATGCTGCCTATAGAGCAGAGAGTCAGGGAAAGACTGAAAGAACTCGTGGCTATAGGAAAACCAGAGTTTCACAAAGACGAGAACGGGGAGTGGCATACCATAGAACCAAAGACACCTATTGCTGGGAGCTTGGAATTCGGTGATTGTGTGAGGAGAATTAACAGGGACGAATACCATGTGATGTATGACTTGTATGCGACTGATGAGAAAGGCAAGGTTGTGACCGTGCCTATCATTGCTGGTCCCGGAGACCCTGGTAGGATACATAAAGTGATAGGTTGGAGGGTGACAGAGGTTTTTAAGAAGAACCTGCCTTTCACTACAAAAAAACAGAAGTTGGAAGACCCTGATAAGCTTAGGAAGGATTATGCGGAGAAGAATGAGACTTATCAGAAGCTCAGAGAAGAAAAAGCGAATACAAGAACTTGGTGAATTAGAAATTGGTTTTGGAACATGATACTATTGTGGACTTAGTGTATGATTACTTGTTGAAGAATAAAGACCTTGACTTGATGAGGAAGTATTATAAGTATAATGGTTATAACGAGCTGGACATAGTGAGGATAACAGGCTTGTTAAAGAAAACACCGCATTTCCACGGATACGAGATTAAGAGCAAGGACAGCAAATCAGCTAAGAAGAGGGCTTATAAGCAGCTTAAGAGGTTCAGGGATTATGTTAAGAAGAATTATTTTTGTGATGTAAGCCTTTATTATGTGAGGCCTGTTAATAACCGTGTGACTATTAGTCGGGTTATGAGGAAAGAATTAAGTGATGTGATAATATGATACTCTGGTATGTTGGTTTCGCCTTGTTGTTTTTGTTCATATACTTCTTTCCAAGCATTAATGCTTGGAGGCTGAACAAAAAGAACACCACCGCTATTTTCATCCTTAACCTTTTTTTGGGATGGACTTTGCTCGGATGGGTCGGAGCGCTCATTTGGAGTGCTATTAAAGAATGATGAAAACCCAACAAAAACCCAACAAAAAAAAGAATAAAAGGCTGAGCGCTGAGGAGCGGAGAAGAAGACTAAAGAAGCTTATGCAGAGCATAGGTTGGGGCAACATACACATAGGCAACCTCGCCAAAGAGTGGGGTGTTAATAGAAGCGCTATTTACGATGACAGGGACGCCTTGCTTAAAGCTTTCAAAAAAGAAGATATTGAGCATATAAGTTTTAAGCTCGGCATTAATTATGAGAAAGCCATAGAAGAAGCTCAGAAGATTCTGAGCAACCCCGAAAGCAGCCCTGTTATTAAGCTTAAGGCTATACAGGCTTTGAATGACACACAGGACAAGTATACTCGTTTCTTGGAGGCTTATGGTCGTAAGGAGAAGGTAGCGGAGAAGATTGAATATGAAGACCCTGCAGCCAAGTTGTATGAGAAGCTCTTCAAAGATAAAAAGGAAGGTTCTGAATAAGATATTTGAAGCCAGAGACCGTTTCGTTGAGGAGTATTTTGGGATAAAGTTCTATCCTTATCAGACAGAGCCGAGCAATGCTATTATAGAGGCGGCTATTAATCGTGATGCAGAAGAGTTTTTCATTGAGATTAGCAGGCAAAGCGGTAAGACGGAAGCCATAGTCATGACAGTAGTCTATCTCTTGACTAATATTAAAGGTATTTTCAAGGCTCTCGGCATAAGGCTTAATACTAAGGGTTATTATATTGGTATTTTCGCTCCTCAGAAGGAGCAGGCTAAGACGGATTTTGACAGGATAAAAAGTTATTTGGAAAAATGCGGGGCTGATTTCAAAGTGACTTTTGAGGAAAGCAACGGGACGACTGTGAGGCTTAGCAATGGTAATACTGTTTATTGTTTCCCTGTTACGCCGACGGCTAAGATTGAGAGTAAGACCGTTCACCTGATTATCTCTGAGGAGTCTCAGGACATGCCTGATGTGGAGTTTGATAAGAAGGTCGTGCCTATGGGTACTGATACTAATGCTTGTAAGGTTTTCATAGGCACGGCTGGTTACAGGGTTTGTTATTTCTTGAGGGGTATTGAGAGGGGAAGTAATGTTTTTAAGTATGATTGCTGGGATGTTATGAAGTATAAGAAGGAAAGGTATGAGGAGACAAAAGACTCTTATCATTTGAATTATGAGAATTATATTAGGGAGCAGATAAGGCTTAAGGGAGAGAGTAATCCTGAGATTAGGACTCAGTATTTCTTGGAGTGGCAGTTGGAGAAAGGTATGTGGATGACTGAGAGCCAATTTAATAAGCTTGTTATGCCAGGGTATGGTCTTATTAGGAGCACTGATGAGCCTGTCTTGGTAGGGATGGATGTGGCTAAGGAGAGCGATGTGACTTTTGTTATTGTGTTGAAGCAGGAAGGACAGAAAGAGGTTATTAGGAGTGAGACTGTTAGTAATGATGATGGCGAGCCAGAGATAGTTGAGACTAAGAGTGTTCAGCCTGTTTGGAGGGTTATTAATTGGATGATGATAAGAGGAGTCTTGTATCAAGACCAGCTCAGCATGATAGATGATTTCCTAAACAATTATACTAATATAGTGAAGTTCAACATTGACAGTACAGGAGTGGGAGACCCCATAGCAGATTACTATATTAAGAAGTATGATGGCTTGGATTATGACGCTTATCAGGAGATGGAAAGGAAAGGCTTAAGAGGTGTTTGTAAACCCGTAAAATTCACTCCCGTGAATAAGCATCATATGTATCTTAATTACCAGCTCGCTATAAATGAGGGTAGGTTCTTATTACCAGGCGCCTTGGATACCATGACATTACAAGAGAAGGCTTGTTTTAAGCGTTTCAGAATGGAAGCTATTAATTGTTTGCGTGAATGGAAGGGGAATTATTTGAATGTTAGGCATCCTGATATTAGTAAGGGTGAGCATGGAGATATTTATACTGATGACAGTCAGGACGCAGCGGCACTGATTTTCTTTGACATAGATTCTCAGCCGAACAAGTTCGAGTACTACATAGGATGAAAAATAGGTATATTTATATACAAGTTCTGATAATAAGGATTATTATAAGCACACTCCCCTTGTTTTCATATTCATGAATATCATAGAAAAGCTTAAGCAAGTCAGGGATGCCTTTATCGTTAAAGACGTGGATTTCTTATTGTTACAGCCAGAAGCCCGAAGCAGAGGCAGTGACAAACTACCTGTTTATCCTATCTGGTATTACAGCCCCATACGTGGCATTCCGAGAAACATTAACATAAGTGACCTGAGAAAGTTTGCTAAGAGCACATGGGTGCAGATGGTCACTAACACCATTAAGAAGACGGTTAAGCAGACAGACTGGGATATAATTATCAAAGAAAGCGAGAAGCAGAACGAGGATGTTTACAAAGACCAGATAGAATACGTTAAGGAGTTCTTAAACCACCCTAATAGGATACCCGACGCCACTTTCAACGACATCCTTGACCCCATGCTAAGCGACTTGTTAGAAATAGACGCAGGCATATGGTATCTGCACAAGGAAAACATTGACGGCAAGAAAAAACTTATAGAAATACTACCTTATGATGCGAGCACTTTTTTGAAAGAGCAGGATATTAACGGCTTCCCAGTTAAATGGTGGCAGTTCAGCTTTAAGAACCCAGCAGCGAGCCCGAAAGGCTTTGACGTTGACGAGATATGCTATTTCCAAACGAACAACAGGACATATAATCCTTATGGTTTCAGCCCCTTACAAGCCGTTCAACAAGTAGTAGAGCTGCTTATTCAGAGCACGAGATACAACAAGGACTTCTTCTTGAACAACGCTATTCCGAGCATTATTATGAGCTTGCCGAACGCTAATAAGGAAAGCCTGCAGAAGTTCTATGATGATTGGATGAACAAGTTCCAAGGAAAACCTCATAAGATACTCATGCATAACTTGATAAATCATAAGATTGACCAGATAAGCATGAGCAACAAGGACATGGAATGGCTTAAAGGACAAAAATGGTATATGCACCTTGTTTTCGGTGTTTATGGTCTGAGCCCTGTAGAAGCAGGCTTTTATGAGGATGCTCTCAAGGCAGGAATGGAAGGACAGAGCAGGGTGAGTGTTAAGAACGCCGTCTTGCCTTACTTGAACCTGATAGAGAAGAAGATTAATAGGATAATAATACCCGCTATTCTCGGAGAGGACGATTTGCCTTTGCAGAAGAGGACACCATTACAGTTTAAGTATTTCCCGAGGGACGCAGCACAGGAAAAGATTGACCAGGAGATGCAGCTCGCTGATGTGAGGGCTAAGATAAGAAGTATTAATGAGGTGAGAGCTGAGCGTGGTCTTCCGCCTTTTGACTCGGAGTACGCTGATAATCCTTTTGCTTTCATGAATAACCTGCCTTTTAATGAACGAGGTGATAATGTTGAGGAAGCTGAGCAAAAAGAAGAAGTTGAAGAGGATGATGAAGAAGATAAACGAAGAAGAGGAGGAGAAAAAGGAGGGGTGAAGTTTATTTTCATTGACAAAGCCAAGAAGAAACCAAAAAGACAAACAGGTATTGATGAGTGGTATGATGTTGAGACTTACGGAGACCTCATTGTCAGGATGTATGACCATTGGGAGAAGAAAGTCTTAGCAGCCGTTAAGGAGATACACAAGAGCAAGGAGCCGACTATTATTAAGAGCTTCGGAGAATTCCTTAGGACAATGATTATGGGCATGACCACGGTTGAGTTCTATAACTTGATTAAACGTGCCGTGGCTAAGACTATGAAGAAAGGATTAGAATCAGCAGAGGAAGAATTAGACACAGATATTGGTGCGAGCCAGGTTTTTAATACCAAAGCAGAGGCTTATGCTAAGCAACAGTTTGACGGGTATACATTGCCTGACGGCAAGAAGTGGCATGGTATAAAAGGAGTGGCGGCTGAGATGCAGAAAAAAATTTATAACAGCATAAAGGAAGGTATGATGAAGAAAGAAGGCGAATCCGAGCTTAAAGAAAGAGTGCAAAAAATATTTAAGCAGGCTAAGGAAGGTCAGGCTCTTAGGATAGCTCGGACTGAGAGTGCTCGTTTCGTTAACGAGGGCAAGCTCCAGGCTTATAAGGATAGTGGGGTGAAAGGTAAGAAGAAGTATGTGGCTTTCCTTGATGATAGGACGACAGAGATATGTAGGGGTATGCACGGACAAGTAAGGGAGTTTGATGAGCCTTTTAACAGCCCTGACGGGAGAGAAATAATGATTCCACCCGCACATTGCAATTGTAGGTCATATATAAAATTTATAAGAGAATGAAAACTTGTAAATATTGTAATAAGAAAATAGAGAATAAAAGGAATAAAATATTTTGTAACAGGTTTTGTTCTGGAAAATACCTTGGTGAACACACCCCTAAGAGAAGAAATCCTGTTATTTATTGTTTGTATTGTGGAAAAGAATTAACTCAGCAACAAACAAGAACTTGGCATAACGGTGTTAGGCAGAAATATTGTTCTACTTCTTGTCAAATGAATTATGAGTATAAAGTTGGAATTAGAAATGGTCAACAGATAACTGAGAAGGCACACCAAACACTCAGAGAGAAAGGACATTATAAAAGAAATAATGCTTATCTTGTTGAAAAGAATCCTGCAAGAACGAAAATAGCGAGATTAAAAATTAGTAATTCAAAAAAAGGTTTTAAAAATCCTATGTTTAATAAAAAACCTTGGAATTATAAAGATGATGGTTTATTAAAAAATAGATATATTAAGAGAAAAGAATGGTTAAGAATAAAAAAATTAATACTTATCAGAGATAATTTTACATGTCAAGCATGTAAAATAACACAAGAGCAAAGTTATCAAATATATAATCAACCGCTTCAAGTTCATCATTTAATACCATATCGGATTTGTAAAGAACATAAAATTAATAATTTGATAACGCTTTGTTGTAGATGTCATAGTAAAGTAACACAAATAGAACAAAAAAAATTAACCATAAGATTTGTGAGAGGAGAATGAGTATGAGGAGAACTATTTTCATAATATTATTCGCATTACTGCTTATTTGTAGTAGTGTCTTGTTTACTGGTAGTACGAGTGTTACTGAGAAGTATGATTATCAGGGTCAGAAGGCTAAGCCTGTTTATCTAATAGAAATTAATGCTTGGACTACGAGGATAGATTACTCAGGAAGTAACCCTGTTTATATGGGTGAGGCGCAGGCAGGGACTCTTGAGAATGAGACTGGTTGGAGAATACAGAAACTCGGCTATAACGGGAGCAACGTAATTAATGTTAGTTGGGCTCAGGGGAGCAACGAGTTCGACTTTGTGTGGAGTAACAGGACGAATTACACGTATAGCTAATATGCAATATGAGAAAAACAACTTTTTTAATCTTTGTATTTCTTCTTATTAGCTCGTTCTATGTAAGCGCAGAATACAAGTATAATCCTCTTGTTTGGAAAGGGCTTGACTATTACGAAGCAGGCACTGGAGGAGTGGCTTGGAACTTGACAGGGAGCAATTACCTCTACAATTGTACTGGAAGTCTTTGCTGGAATGAGAGTAAGGGTAATAATACTTACTTGTTGCGAGTAAACGAAGGGAGTCTTGATGTTAATAGTTCTGATTACTGGGATTCTTATGATGCTCCGAGTGACATACAAGATTTGCTCGTTATTCCTTGCGGTAATATTAGCGGAGCCACCAGTGACTTATGCACAATAACCGACACTACTATTGGTAATTGTAGTGTTCCTGGTAGTTGTGGCTCGTTAGCTTACCTGGATTACGCTAATCAAGGCAACCTTAATATTTCTGGTTATTATGCTGGTCAGCCTTTGGATGGTAGTATTGGTAGTGGTGTTATCTGGAGCGGTGATATTGATAGTGAGGGGAATGTTAATCTGAGTATTAACAGTCTTAACATCACTTATCCTGATATGGTAGTGAGATTAGCAAGGACTGATAATCTGGTTAAGTATTGTAACATAACCTCTGATACTATTACTTTGAGTGAGAACTCTCACCTTGTTTTCTATGTTGACAATACTTGCACTGTTAAGAACACATCTTTCAATAATTACATAACCACAGCTTTGAGCCCTGGCGGGATAGCCGATATTTTTAATGCTTACGCTGTTAATGGTAGTGTGGAGATGTCGAAAGGAGCGACTGTGAAGAACAAAGAAACGATTAAGACCAGAAAGGTTATTTTCAGAACAGCTCATCTCAGAGTGCATTCAGGTATGAACTTGGATTTCAACACTGTCTTCCCCGAATTATACCAGTATAGCGGGGAGTATTTGTATGTGAAAACCCTTGTTAACACTCTGGCTCGTAATTCCAGTGTTAATGGTATTCGTCTTGTCAGCCATATTAACGGAACTTGGGGTTATGTTGAGCAGACAGGTATTAACCTTACTCATTGTGATAATACCACGGACTTAATACAGTGCCCTACTAATAAGTATAGGAGGTATGTTATTTATACTATTGGAGAGGAGAACACGACACGACTGTATCAGCTCGCTCCCCTAACCACGGATACTACTTATAATAATGTTGGTGATTGCTTAGACTTAGTTGATAATCCTATTTCTTATACCTTGCCTTCTATGCATGAATACTTGGCTGTGCCGACCTATGTTTATTGTGGTTTGAGAGACGCTAATAGTTGGGATGATGCTTGGATTGATATAAGGGGTGGTGTGGTGACTCATGGTGCTATGCCTGATTTGGGTAATTACTTGTCTTATGACGGCTTGACACAGAACTGGAATCAAGGGGATTATAATCTTACAAGTACGAATAGCTGGTTCTTGGGAAAAATTAATTGGAGTAACATTCAGAACAAATTAATTACCAGTGTTAATGATGTTTACCTTTATCTGAGTAGTTCAACGCTTTTTTTTAATGAGTCCAAGCTTAACAATACTATCAGGTCTTTTAATAGTAGCTGGGATTACACGGTTGACACTGTTTGGGGTCTTGGTGATGATTATCTTTATAATTGTACTGGTAGTCTCTGTTTGAATGAGTCTTTGCTTAATAGTACTATTGATAGTAGGGATAGTGATACGACTTATAGTGCTGGGAGTTACTTGTATCTTAGTGGCACGGAGTTTAATGTTAATGAAACAGAACTTAACTCTACTATTGATGCGAGAGACACAGATACTAATACTTGGTGGGGTATTGATTTGGCTGATTTCATAAACAATAGTAATACTTTGGAATTGAACTGGACAACCATTAACTCAACCATTGATGCGAGGGATGATGACACGACTTATGGTTGTTCTGATTGGGCTGGTTGTAGTGATGATAGTTTATGGGATGCTGACAAGCTGGACGGACAGGATGGGAGTTATTATTTGGATGATACAACTATTGGTAATTGTAGTGTGAGTAATAGTTGTTCTAACATATTGTATGAGAGTGAGCTTGATACTTTCTCTGAGCTTAACAACCAGATAGGCGATGCTACTTTGCTTAATAAGTCTTTTGCTGATAACACTTACTTGGATAATACTGATAGTCAGACTCTTAGTTTTAGCGGGGATAATATTAGTATTAGTGGTGGTAACGAGATTAATATTAGCAGTATTGACACAACCATCGGTAATTGTAGTGTTGACCAGAGCTGTCCCAATATCTTGTATGATGCTGGTGATACTGCTTCTGGTAATTACACTTTTGGTGGAGCATTATTTATTGATGATACTAATAATAGGGTTGGTGTTAATACGACCACGCCTGTTTCGACTTTTGAAATAATTGGTGATTTGACTATTGGTGACGGATATAATGACACAGCAGATGTATGGTCTAATAGTTCTTACTTATTATTTGATGCTCAAACTGACGATGGTGATACGGGGGGTTATATTAGGGAGGAAGCACATCCTGAATGGGAAGGATTATATTTGATGTTAGGTGGGTATTTGGATGAAGGTAGTGGAAGAGAATTTTATCCTGGTATGGCGATTGAAGCAAGAGGAGATTTTATTATTCTTCTTTCAGATTATATTTCCTTTGATTCCTTGACTGATTGTGATACGATTGACACCGACGAGTATGGTTTTTTAAGTTGTGGCACTGATGCTGATACTCATTTATCTGAAGACCAGGTTGAGGCTTATGTTTTTGATGATGATAACACTGATAATTTTAATTTGTCAACTTATAATATTTCTACTGTTCATTGTATAGTTTTTGATAATGGTGGTAAGATAGGTAATTGTGGATAAATGAATGATGAAATGGGAATGTATAAAAAACTGGGTTTTGAAACATAAGAGCATCTCAGTAGTATTAACTATCATAGGAATCTTGTTTGGAACATCATTCTTCATTCACATAATCAACATTCAGAGTTATCCTTTTGTGGGTGACCCCTGGACTACCAATTTTTCTGTTGTTGGAAGAGGAGATTTGAAGATTATTCCTTTTAATAATACTTTTTTTGGTGAGGATATAGATTTTACTTCTTTGAAGTGCGGAGATAATATTATTATGCCTTCAGTTATTACTGATGAATATATTTTGTTTGAGAGTTATTATTGTTTTTCTGAAAGCCATTTCGTGGTTGATGTTCTATCTTCTGGAAAGCATACTCTTATGTTTGATTTCGGTGGGAGTGTTGCTTATGCTTATAATAATGCCAGTATTAAAGAAGAAAAAATAATAACTTATACTTCTTCAACAGAAACTCATTGTGAGAAAGGCAGATGCTATAAAATTAATTATAATGATACTGAATTCAGTTATGATGGAAAGCAGAAGAAATGGAATAAATTAAATAAAGCAGAACTTAAATCAACCGAGTATTGGAATGATAAAGGTTTTGACAAGCTTGATGTGATAGTTGATGCTTCCAAACCACAAATGAAATTATGGACGTGGGACAGGGAAGATTTCTTGGATGTTGAATTACAAGCTTCTCATACTGAAAAAAAAAGTATGATTGATAATAAGCTTGTTCAGGAGTATGATATTTTTGATGTTAATCTTTATCCTCTATGGAATGTCTCTGAGAATGGCGGCTTTGAATTTGAAATAGTTTTTAAAGAGAAACCTTTAAGTAATAAATTACTTTTTAATATTAATTATTCTGACTTAGAATTCTATTATCAATCACCACTTTACCTTGAGAATGGTTTTAGCGAGCCTAATGCTACTTGTAATGCTACAGATTGTGAAGGAAGCCATAGACCAGAGAATGTTGTTGGTTCTTATGCTGTTTACCATTCTTCTAAATCAAATAATAAATATAAAACAGGAAAAGCATTTCATATTTATAGACCATTAATTATGGATGCAAATAATGATACTGTTTGGGGAGAATTGAATATAATAAAAAATACATTGGAAATTACTATTGATGATAAATGGCTTGATACTGCTAAATATCCTGTTATTATTGACCCTTCTTTTGGTAAGACAAGTATTGGAGGAACTTGGTTAACGGCGCCTGCTGTTGAAGTTATTGTGGGTTCTTATTATCCAATTACAGAAGCAGGAACTGCAGATAGTATGTCTTGGTATGGTTATTTGGTAACAGCAAATGAAAAAACTAAATGTGGGATTTATCTACAATCAGACAACTCATTTGTTAATGAAACAATCGAAAGAACGGATTTTGGTCAATTTGACTTTGATTGGCATACACACAATTTTTCAGATGGACCAAATTTAATTGCTTCTACTAATTATTGGCTTGTTGTTTGGTCAGAAATTACAGGCGTTAGTGGTTTAGCAATAAAATATGATTCTAATACGAATGAAAGTGGAGGGGGCGATGCTGAGAATTATGGAGTATTCCCAGACCCTTGGGTTCCAAGTCTTGTGAATAGGTCATATTCGATTTATGCAAATTATACTGTAACCGCACCAACAGATACTTGCTCTTGTCCGAGTCCTGCTGGTAATTGGAGGATTAATATGCCTGACCACTGCAACATAACAACTAACTGTAACATTAACGGTTACAACCTAAGTTTTGAGAATGGTACGAGCACGGACAAGGTGAATTGTAGTGCGATGGTTATTATTGATAATCTTTTTATTAATACTACAGGGATTATTTTTACTGATAATAATTGCTATTTCAACATGACATAATAGGGGTGAATAACAATGCAGGTATTCGAAGTGGAGATAGACCAGTTTGAGAACAGAAGACAAGTTGTTTCAGAAGAGAAAGGTAAGTGGCGTATGAAATGGTTCGAGGACGAAGAAAAAATAGTGGTTTACTTAGTTGACCTTGACACGACCTTGCTTAAAGCTGTTCAGCTAAAAAGAGACTTCGCTGATAGTATTGACGAACGTAATTTCAGGAACACTTACTGCGATAAAGGTATGCGTATTAAGAGAGAACTATAAAAAAAGGTATATTAATATAGGAGTTATATTATAAGATAGTATTATAAGGTAATACTCTTAATAACGAAGGTGATATGCATGCCCGCAGCTGTTGACCGTTGTGTTGAACATCTCATGAACGACCCTAATTTTAAGCCGAGAAAAGGCAAAACAAAAGAAGAAAGCGCTTGGGCTGTCTGCCAAGCGACTGTTGGAAAAAAAGATGTTAACAACAAGGATATGATTCATAAAAGATTTCTTTACGCACCCATACTCAAAACAGGAGAAACCGATGATGATTACTTAGCTGTCTTGAGTGATACGAGCATAGACCGAGATAACGAGATAGTAGCCAAGAGCTTCATGGAAAAAGCCGTTATGAAGAACTGGCTTCCAGGACTAATAGACCATGAGAACAAAGCTCTCAACCTCGTATGCAACTGGGTTGATAAGCAGATAGTGGAGACAAGCCCCGAACATCACGCTCTCGTAGCGAAACCCAAGTTTTTTCTAAGCAACCCACAAGCGAAAGTGCTTAAGAACATGATTGATGAAGGAGCAAAGATGGGAGTGAGCATAAGCGCAATCCCTTACTCTCATGACGAAGTAAGTATTGACGGCAAGACTTATAAGCGGTGGACTGACGGTGAGATAATAAGCGCTGATTTCGTAGGCATACCAGCGAATCAGCACGCAATGGCTATGAGGATTGCGAAATCATTTTCCTTAAAAAATAAATCGGAGGAAGATACAATGAAAGAGGAAGATATAAAGAAAATAGTGGCAGAGACAATTGCAGAGATTAAGAAACAGGAAGAGACTACAGAAGCTCCTCCGGCAAAGCCTAATGAAGAGGCTGAGCCTAAGGAAGAGCCAAAAGCAGAGCCTAAGCCTGCTGAGCCAGCACCAGAACCAGCTTCTGAACCAGCACCAGCAGAGCCCAAAGCAGAGAATAAACCCGTAGAAGAACCCAAATCTGTTAAGAGGGAGGAAGTGCTTAACAAGCTTCCACACGCGGAGACTGAGACGACAGAAGTCAAAAATTTGAAACCAACAGTAGCGAACTTTATAAAAGTTCAAAAAAGAGTATGGAGGTAAGGACAGAAAATGGTAGCAACATATTTTAATAAGGACGTGCACTTGGAAGACCCTGATTACAGCAAAAGCGCAGAAGCTGTTTTTGAGAAAGCCTTCGGCGGAGCAGTAACTCATGAAGAGGTTTATTATGACCCTTGGAACAAGATTGACAAGAGAGAACAAATAGGACGAGCATTACTTGAAGGATTACAGAAAGCAGGGCCGAGCATAAGCACAGCGACAGGAGGAAGCGGGACAGCAGGAACAGCACTCATACCTGTTTATGTTGACCCAGAAATAGTTGACAGAACCAGATACGAGACTCCAATCAGAGCATTAATCCCGAGGAGAGCTGTGAGGGGAAAGACCTATGATTATAATAGGCTGACAGCTAAGGGCGGAGCTCATTGGAGAAGCGAGGACGCACCCCTACCAGAGGATGTTGACACTTACAGCAGAGGAAGCGTGACCATGAAGTATGGTTATAGTGTGGGAAGTCTCTCAGGCCCAGCGATTGCTGCTATGAGAGGCTTTATTGACGCAAGCGCTCTTGACCTGCAGGTTAAGACGCAGGCTTTGATAGAGCTTGAGGAAGACACCATTATTAATGGTGATGTCTCAACATACGCAACAGAGTTTAATGGATTAATAAAATCTATTACGACTAATACCACAGACAAAAGCAGCGCTTATCCGACACTGGCAGATATAAGGTCTGAGCTCGCCACTTGTTACAACGCAAAGGGAAGGATAACACTCGCAGTGACAGACGCAGCCACACACAACTATATCAAAGGCTTGCTCATGGATTTCCAGAGGCAACCAGCACCACCAGCTGAGAACCTGCCTTTCGGAATACCTGGGAGCTTCAGCTTTGACGGTGTTAACTTTATCAGAAGCCAGTTCATGCCAACCACAAGCGGTAGCAGGAGGATATTATTCCTTGACCCGAGATACATCTTCATGGCAGTGTTACAGGATATAACATTCCAAGAGTTGCCAAGTCTCAACGATAGTGTTAAGTACATGCTGAAGGTTTATGAAGCCCTCGTGGTGACTTTTGAGGGTTGCATGAGCCAGATGTATGGTATATTATGAGTGAGGTGAAAAAATGGCAGATGTAACAGATGGATGCACACTGGTAGCGAAAACTATTAGTGGGGGTTTCGGAATGGCGGTTGTGAAGACAGCGGCTACTGCTGATGACGGGGATTATTTCACAATGGATGACCTGATAGGTTTTGATGTGAATGTTATCTTCGCTACAGGAATACAAGACCCGACAGGGACTGGTGCGAGCGAACCAATGGAATGGACTGGGAGCACCACGACTCCTGACAAAGTAACTATTGGTGGGAGCACTGATAATAAGAGGAGAGATGTCCTTGTAGTATTCACAAGCAGGGAGAGTACTGGTGGAGACTCCGACCTCGGATAAACAAAAAAAATTTTTATTTTATTTTTTTTTACCCTTATTTTTTTAGGAGGAAGAACACATAGGAGGTGTCTATCATGGCACACGGAATTAGTCAGCTTGAGAATAGAGAATGGGATTTTAAAAAAGGAGTGAAGTTCACAGCTAAGAGGTACACTTCTGATGGGAGTATAGACCAAGACTATACTTTTATCGAGTTACATAATAGTAGTAGCGCGCTTAGCATGACGATAGCAGCGCCGAGGAAAGGCAAGTTCCTGGTTATCACTCAGAGTGATGGCGGGACAGAAGGACATACTGTTACCTTGACAGCTGGGACTTTTGACGGGACGAATGATATTGCGACTTTTAATGCTCAGTACGAGACGCTGGTATTGTTCGGTGTGAGCGCCACGAGATTCGTGATTGTAGAGAACATTGGCAGCGTAGCTTTAAGCAGTTCATAAAAGGGTGAATAGGATTATGAGAATAAAAGACTTATTATTGGCAGGTCTTATTTTCTTGCTGGTATTATTATCATCCGCTAATGCTCAAGCAGCGATTTTCGGGTGGAGTGATTATCAGCGGGAATACTTCACTGCGAAGGCTGCCAAGGAATACTGGACTGTTGCGAGCGCAACCCTTTATAATGGCACATCCGTAACGAACGAAACCTATACGCTTGGTTATGGTAATGTAACAGAGCTCGGTCATGATGACGTGTATGACGTGGTCGTGTTTGATGTGCATACAGGAACAAGTCTCGGCTCAGGTAATTACTCAGCGGATTACCAAGCAGGCAACATAACCCTGAATGCTTACAAGGAGGTAAGCGTGGTTAACGAGACGAATCTTCTCCTAACAAACGCTTCTGGAGGAGACAACCTCACTTATAACGATGTAGGCATAAAAGAAGATAGTGTTGTGTTATTTAATACTACGAGCGGAGCAGTTATTCCGAGCGGTGATTACACAGTCACTTATACTACTGGCAACATAATACTTACTAATGACAGCAGCCCATATAATGGTGTGAATGTCAGTGCTAATTATACTTATTACAATGAGAGTTGGCCTGTCGGGATTAATTATTCCTGGTATAACAAGGTGCCTGTTAACTGCACTCCTGTCCAGGAGAGCTCAACACAATCCTTTATTAAGAAGTTGCAATTCTTGGAACTCGGAGGCTTGAAAAGAATAGGTCTTTGGAAAGGGGATTATGTTGTGAGCGCAACTGATGGCTCGCAGGCAAGCACGGATAATATTATGGGCGACGCATGGTATGTGAATAATGCCACGGATTATGACATGATAAGCTTTGACAAGCCTTATTGGAGCAGCACCAAGAGGTTCGCTCTCAGGGTTGATGATGTGAGCTTGAACAGCACGAGCGTGAAGGTTAACGTGGTGTGCGGATACCGATAAAATTATTTTTATTTAACCCCCCAGCATGACCTCATCGGGAATGCTGGGCTTCCCATTTTGCCAAGAGGCGAAAGCAAAGAAAGGAATAGGAGGAATTGGCAAGAGCCAAAAGAGAGAATGATAAGTATGATTTTCTGCTCTTTCAGGAGGTTTTTAGAATGGTATTAAGTACTACTGCGAAGGTTGTTCAGAGAGCTGGGATAGGCTTGCAAGCAATAGATGAAAACGTTGGGACAGGCGATAATAATAATAAAGATTTTGACTTAGACCATGATAAAGTGATTGCTGGGACTTATAGCTTGTATCATGCTCCGAGCGGCAGCAATGACATGACCAGCTTGACAGAAACCACTCATTACACCATTGATAAGGACAGCGGGCGGATACTCTTAACAGACACTGGTGTCACGGCTCTCGGAACAGACGTTCTTTATGCTTCTTACACTTACTTAGCTAATGACAGCCCCTTAAATGATAGTATCATAAACAATTTCATAATCATCGCTGATGAGAGGCTTAGGGAGATAACAGGCAGGGTTTGGAGTAGCACGACATTCACAAAATACTTTGATGGTTACAAAGCAGACTCTTATCCGAGAACGGACAGGCCTTTCAGCGAGATAAGGGAAAAGTATGATTATATTCAGCTTGACGAGTTCCCTGTTACAAGCGTTGAGGAAGTATGGTTCCTTGATAGGAATGAGAATACTTTCAGCGAGGTTCAGGTCTATGATGCGAGCGGAACAAGTTATACTGATGAGCAAAGCGACGCAGAAGACCCGAACACGACTTTTTATCCTTTCAATAGCAGCCCTGCGAGTAATGACGCATTATACTTGGCTCTGGGCTATCCTTTCATGGGTTGCTGGATAAGACTTCAAACCAGCGGGACTGATGGGGGTAGCCTCGCAATCACATGGGAGTATTATAATGGTAGCACATGGGCGAGCCTAAGCAATGTTACTGCGAGTGTTACGAATGCTGATAAGTTCCTTGCTGATGGTAATGTTTATTGGGACTGGCCTGCTGACTGGGAACAAAACACGGTTAATGGTTTAGGGGATTATTATTGGGTGAGAGCAAGGCTTAGCGGTGGTAGTTTCGGGACAGCTCCTGTTCTCTGGGAGATATACCCTGACACGGACAGGGTTGTGAGTAATCAGATAAGCATACGTAATGTTCAGTGGACGAAAGAAGGACGTCTTAGTTTCATAACTCAGAGTATTCCTGATGGTGTTAAGAATATAAGGGTTAAGTACACAGCTGGTGTTACGAGCAACGATAAAGACTATAATCTTGGTGTTGACCTTGAAACTCTGCTTGCTGCTTTGCAGTGCGTTGTGGCTATGACAGGAGGCAGTTATGATGATGAGACAAGCTTCACCCTTGGAAGCAAGAGTGTGACTGTCGGAGAAGTTTATGTTAACATTGCAGAAGTGGTTAAGCAGTTAAAAGCCGAGATAGAAGAGCTTATTAGTATGCTCGGCAGAAGGATGGACATAGCAGGTAATTAATAATGGTTAAGACAAGAAGCGACCCTGACGGTGTGAGGTTCAGGGAGTATATGAGGGACTTGCATGATAAGTTCGGCAAAACATTTACTCATAGGAAAGTAACTGAGACGGTTAATACTGAGGGACAAGTAACCAATAGGAGCACGAGCGATAACACTTTTGTCGGGGACTTACAGTATGGTACTAATATTGATAAGAAGCTCATAGAAGCAGGGTGGATTGAGCACGGAGAAGGAGTCTTGTATGTGAGCGCCGAGGAGTCTCAAGCCAGCCTTATAACGCCTGATGTGAGCATTATTATTGAAGGCAGCACGGCTGGGACTTATGATGCTTGGGTTGTGGTTGAGAGGCTTAGTGTTGACATAGTCAAGGGCGTGGCTGTGTGTTATGTTTTCAGATGTAAAAAGAGAACACAAGAGACTATTACGTGAATGTTCACTCACCTCTTTTTTCCCATTCGGCAGGGGTCTTGAGTTTCTTCTTCCCCTGCTGATTGGGTTTTTAATAATAAGAAGAAACCCATTGAAAATGTTGTTGAACTATAAAGGACGGACTTATGAGATAATTAACTGGCCTGAGTTCAGGAAGAAAGTATTATTCCTCTTGGGTGAGGGAATAGTTAATGCTATACAGGACGAGGCATTAAAGCTCGGATTATATATAAGTGGTAGATATATTAGGGGGTTCCATCATTACGTTGATAATGACGGAGAGTTAAACATTGATAATGATGTTTATTATGCGAAATACTTGGAATACGGGACTTTCGAATACTTCGACCTTTACGGGCTTGACAACTTCCCAGATACTCCGATTAAGAAGAAGGATTTGTCAAGAGAAGAAAGAGCGTCTTTACCTAAGGGCATGGCGCCGTTCGCACCGATTAGGAGAGTGCTTTATAATCAGGAGAAAATAAATCAGATAATAAAGGAGCAGTTCGGATAAAGTGGCGAGCAGACTTGAACCGCATTACGAGTACAGGAATTTTTTAAGAAACAACCTGACAGACCCTAATAGTGGTAATAGGGGTGGTGCTAATTGGATTTATGCTGATTGGCCGAGCCCGAAGATTACGAGCAAGAATGTTTATCCAAGAGTTATAATAACTAAGATTCATGAGAGCGGGGAAATAATCGGTGTAGGGGATAATACTACTTATGACACAGTAACTTTGCAGGTTGATGTTGTCAGCAGCAAAGAGACGGGGATACTGAGCTTGACAAACACCAATGAGAGTCTTGGGACAATTAGCAACAGCCCGAGGCTTAGCTTCGCTGATGTTCCTAATACTGTGACTAATATTAAGCATGACGGGACGGGTTTCGGCACCGTAACAGTGAAGAATGATGATAATAGCTTCACAGACCCAGCGAGCCTAAGCGCTGGCACGGTTGAGTGGAGTAGAAGCACGGGAAACCTTAATTTTAGCAGCTCGGACCTTACGAGTTATGCTGGTGAGACGATTACGAGCACGTATGTTTTGAAGCTTGATAATGAAATGTGTGTGAAGTGGGTTGCGAGGGAAATAATAAGGAAGACGAGGAGTAATTGGAGGAGTGACAGCACAATAGGAGAACTTATTGAGCCTAAAAAAATTAATGGTCCTATACTGATACCTTATAATAGGGAGCAGGGCTTGAGTCGTTGCACCCTGGAATATCAGTTTAAACGTTTCAATACAGGAGAATAGGAGGAGATAGAAAATGGTTTGGACGCATATTAAGACCGCTTTACAGAGCGGAGATGAAACTACTTGGGGAACAGAGGTTACTACGAACACAGTTATAGGCACGGTTAAGAGTTACACCCCTGACAGCAGATGGGATATTTATGAAGTGAGAGGAGCTGGTGATGGTAGGGAAGCACAGAATTTTGTTAAGACACGTTTCAGTTGCAGGCCTACAATTGTTTACGAGGTGCACGAGTTCAGCTTTTTGAAACACGCGATAGGCCCAAGAGACGGAGATGGGTCAACAGGTGACCCTTATACTCTGACAGAAGCAGACTATACAGGGACAACGGCTGATACTAATATTATTCCTGCGAGCATAGAATGTGGTAGTGTGGGTAGTAGTGATGACGTTGACACTTACACAGGATGCTTTATTGACAGCTTCACACTTGACGCTACTCTCGGAGGAGTGCTGACTTGCACGGCTAACCTTATTTGTAAGAGTGTGACAAGCAGCACAAGCGCCACAGCTTATACTCCGCCAACCACGCATCCTTGGGTTATGACAAGCGAAGGAACTTTCAAATGGGGTGATACTCCAAGCAGTGTGAGTGGTGTGAGAAGTGTGAGCATCACTTATAATAATAATATGATTGTTTACGGTGATTGGAACACCATATTTATTAGTATGCCTATCGCTGGTGAGAGGAACATAACTTGGAGTGCGACTGTGGTTATGAGTAGCACAGTAGCGACTACTTTGAGAGATGATTTCTACGGGCAAGCCAACAGCCCAGTAGATGATGAGGGAGAAGCAGAGCCAGAAGCTGATAAAGAGTTGCATCTTATTTTCAGTCAGGGAAGCAGTAGTGGTGATAAGAAAGCAGAGATTTATCTTGACCAGTGCATGATAGAAAGTATTAGTAAGCCTATTACTATGGGCACTGGTGATGTTGTGCTGGTTACTTTTAGTGGTAGGGCTAAGACGAGCGGTAAGACAGGAGCGAGCAATGTTTTTGCTAAGTGGTGGACAGTAACATAAAATGGTGTTAGACACTAAAAGCCCTTTATGTTTGGGCGAGAATGAAAGACCTCTGAGAAGAGGCAAAAAGAAAATGACCAGGAGGTCGATAATATGGAGAAAGAAATCGTGAGGAATGTGAGGATTGGCGGGAAAGAACCCGTTGACCTCGAGATAGGAGAGTTTACTTGGGGTGATGAGGAGGAAGTGACTGAGAAGGCTAAGGAGAAAAAGATTAATCCTGCGACGGGAGAGAAGGAGACGAGCTTTAATTTGATAAGGCTTCAACGGTTAAAGCTTGTTAAGAGCATTAAGAACAGGGAAGTGACTGAGGAGGAGCTTAAGAACACTCCGAGGAAGGACGTGCTGCGGATAATAAGGGCTTATAATAAGCTTAACGAGTTGGGTGATGCCGAAAAAAGTAGCCCTTCGGAAGATGGCTTGGGAGGAAGCTCCGAAAGGGCTGACAGCAAGAATCCTCCAGAGACACCTGTTAAAGCTTAGTTTCCTTGAGAAGTACGGTATGCACCCAGAGGATTTTGATAAGCTTAGCTTAAAATTTTTAAAAATAAGGCAGGAATACCTTAATTATATGCGTGAGAAGAAGGAGTTGGAGAGATGCCAGCGGAGATAAAAGCGAAGCTTGAGCTCGTAACAGGGGATGGTGGAGTCCCTGCTGCGGGTGTTATGCCTGGAAAGAGCAGTGAAGAAACGGGTCTTATGAAAGACTTAAATGTTAGTTTTAAGAGTATTAGTCGTTTTTTGAAAAGACCAGGAGCCATGTTCGGCGGGGGTGGTGGTCAAGGGCTTCTCGGACTTGCTGGCTTAGCTGCTTTCTTCAGTGGGTATGGCGCTGCTGCTCTCGGTGACAAGATAGGCCGTGCTTTCGCTGAATGGACTGTGGATAGTATTTATAATTGGATGAAGAATCATAAAGAATTACTTAATAAACTCGATGTGTATTTAGAAGAAGATTTGGCTGATGTTAAAACTTACCCGGTTGCTCAGCCATGGATTAGAACAGGTGGGGAAGTTGGTCCTTATTGGGATAAAATAAAAGCAGCAGATGAGCTTAAAAAGATACAGGAGCGTCTTAATAAGCTTATGGAAGGCGGTCTTGAATTTAGTGAGCAGCAGGAAGCGATTCAGTTGCAACAAGCAGAAGCTGTTTATTTGCAGTTGCTTAATTCTAAGGATTTGACGAGCGAGGAGGAAACACAGCTTAGGATGGAATTGTTAAGACTTGATTATGTTAATCAGCTTATTGATAAGACTTATGAGCGTGTAGAGGGGGAAAAGAAAGTCACGGCAGAATTGGATAAACAGGCAGAGCTTGTAAGGTATATTAATGAAAGAGCAAGGAGAGGTGGTGGTGCTTTAAGTGGTGGAAGATTCGGCACTTATATTGATGACGAGTATTATACTGGTAAGATTAATCAAGGTAACTTGCAAGGATACTTTATCGGAACAAGAGTGGTTGGATAATGGCGAACGAAAGAGGAAGATTAACAGATACTGATGGTGCAACAGTAGTGTTGCTTAATGATACTGCTACAAAAACAAAAATTATAAGGGAAGAAACAGACTTGCAGGGGGGATTGGTTAAAAAACCAGTTCCATTATCGCGTAGTGCATCAGCACTTCATGAAGCTGTTTGGGGTAGGAGCAGAATGATTACTATTGAAGGAATAAAGATGGGGACTCAAGGAGAGATAGAAAGCTTTATAAAAACATTAGATGACTGGGTAAATGCCACAGGTATGGGAACAAATTTTAGGTATTATCCCTTATTCCATAAAAACAATACTGCTGGTGCTGGTAGTCAAAATAAGTATTACTTAGTCTTGGCTGATAGCTTTAACACAGTCGCAGAAGTAAGAGATGTTGGTTATATATTGCATTATACTCTTGTGCTTTTTGAAGGTAAAAAAATAGTTGATTTCATTAGTTAAAAATGACTGAAAAAACAGCTGCATGCAAAACCCATGTGACTATAAGGGGAGAAGAAGTCACAGACTTCGTGACACAATGGGAATACAGCACAGGGATAGATGACAATATAGACACAGCAAAACTTTTATTGGTTAAATCAGCGCAAGACGCAGTAACTATTAATAATGGGGATGAGGTAATAATTAAGAGAGGGAAAGACACAGGACAAGAATACTTTATTTTCAGAGGGAATATAAGCACAAAAAGACCGAAAGGAGCATTCTTGGAGATAGCTGCCAAAGATAAACTCGCAACACTCGATGATAAAGAGATAACAGGGGTTTTTGAAGACAGCCTTATAAGCACAATAGCAACAAGCCTCATAGAAACACATGGAGGACTAACAGGTGATGTGGAAATAAGTGGAGAAGGAACAACACTCAACAGATTCATCTGCAACCATGACAAAATATTTGAGAGATTGCAGAAATTAAGAAAAATCCTGAACTGGACCTTATGGTATGACCCTGAGAATGACAAAGTTGTTTTTAAAAATAAAGGAACAAATATCCATAATCACATAATTCGTTATAATGTTTCTGGAACAACAAACACAGGGGGAATACTCCGATGGGAATGGAACACAGAACACATAGTTAACAGCGTAACACTGGTTGGGGGACCGGTTCTTGATTGGAGAAAAGAAACGTTTAATGGTGATGGTAGCACAACCGAATTTACACTCTCACAAATTCCTGAAATAATAGAGGTGGAGCATCCGAGCGGAACAAGAAAAACAATGGGGATAACTGATGGGCCGAGCGGTGACTACACGGTAGACAAATCAAATAAGAAGATTATTTTTGAAACCGCTCCTGCTTCAGGGACTAATAATGTTATTGTTAATTACGCTATTTATGTTCCTGTAACGGTTCAAAGAAAAGATGAGGTGAGTATAGATACTTATGGATTGTCAGAAGACACTTTTTATTATCCGGATATACTCACAGTCACAGATGCGGAAATAAAAGCTCAAGAAATACTCGACAGATTTTCTCGACCGATTCCGAGCGCAAACTTCTTGGAAATAGAACAATCAATAATACCGATTAGGCCTGGGGATAGTGTTAAAGTAGAGGATGATATTAATGATGTTCATAGATATTTGACTGTTACGAGGATAACTTATAAGTGGCCGACAATGTATGATATTGTTGATTTGGGACAGGAGACTATTCAGGATAGGATAACAGTCAGAGAGATTGAGGAGAGGATTAGTAAGCTTGAGAAAAGAGAAGCTCAGAATATTAGTTTTGTTAATATCGTAGCTGATTTGCCTGACACTCTTAGAGGTAGGGCTGAGCTTGAGGTGCAAGATTGGGATGTGAGTTATGACGGGGCTTGGGGCATTGGCTTCGGTGACGGGACTACTAAGAAGACTTATACTTGGGGTGAAAGTGGCGGATTATGGCAGGGTAGTTATACGAACAGCCCTGTGACTATGAGTATTTGTCATCAGGATAACCAGTACGAGGAGGAGTTTGTTGATACGAGGTTCGTGATAAGCGATGAGACCACAGCCACGGTAGACGTAACAAATAATAAGGTGGTATTTTGAGAAAAACAATTATTTTTGTAACATTTATTATATTAGTCTTGTTTATAATCTCTTGTAAGCCAAAACCAGAATTGCTGGGGGTAAGCAGCGGGAACGGAAGCCTTAACACAAGCCAAGAAATATCAGAGATTTATTATCCTATGAACATAAGCAACTTAAACCTAAGCTTATTGGATACGAACTTCACGGCTTTCATAACACAGACTTTCACTCAGTATAATACGAGTGCTTACGGTCAGAGCAATACTACTCCTTGTTACAGGCTTACAAATAACGGCACGAGGAACATAACGGTCAGGGTGAGAGCAACTGCGAACAGCACTGCATACGTGCAAAGGTTAATAGTGGGGAATGATAATATTACGGGCAGTCCGAGTTTAACTCTTACAACGAGCTTCCAAGACTTCATGAACCTAACAATCAACGAGACTAAGAATGTGAGTTGTTTCGGAGACTACAATAACGCTGTACTGAACAACACTTTTAACACGAGCATCGTGTGGAACTTAACGGTGATATGAAGATGCCAGCATTCCCTGGAGTCAAGGTGTTAACGTTAGGACCTGTTTTCAAGAACATAGGAGGAACGATTACAAAGGCAAAGTGTATTATTCCGAGTAGCAGGATAACAGGACCGAGTCCTACTATTAGGATGAAAACAGCGAGTGGTAATGATTGGGAGGAAGTAAGTAATGGTGTTGAGCATAGTTTTGCAACGGCAGGCTCCGAGTTATACTTACAAGTTATTGCGAGTGGGACGACGATATCGGCTAAGGGTAGTGCAGGCGAGTTAGTCCCCGCCATTATTGTCAAGGTTTTAGAAGTAACATAAAAAAGGTGATGATTATGACTGTGCAGCTTACTAATGATGGTTTGAAGATAATGCTTGAGAGGGCTTTCATAGCAAGCCCCACGAGAAGCGCTGTTAATAAGTTTTGTATGGGTAAAGACCAGACCACACCGCAGGTAACGGATACTGACCTTGATAGCAAGGTAGAGTTTGATGCTGGGACTGGTGATTATAAAGGTTTTGAGACTGGTTATCCGAGTCTTGACAGTAGTAAGATGGAAGTTACTATTAGGGGGATAGTATCTGATACTCAGTGTAATGGTGAGACTTTGAATGCTGCGGGTGTTGTTAATAATGATGCTACGAAGCTTTTGGCTGCTCTCGGAACTTTTACTGGCATAGAGAAGACGAGTAGTAAGAGGCTTATAATTATTTTCAGAATAAGAGCAAGACAAACAATCGAGGTGTGAAGAATGGTGTGGACAGAAATAAGTAATGGGAATTTGCCTGATGCAGATGAAGTAATGAATAATTTTAGACTTAGCGCAACAGCTCTTATAAATGAAGTTGCTGATAGGAGTGTGAGTTTTGATTTTAGTAGTGACCAAGCAAGCACAAAAACAAATCTTACTTATGATACTGATGAGAACTATTATTATGGGAGTAATGCAAGTGTGGTTCTTGAAATGCCAGGACAGGCGGGTGGGAACTTCGATAAAAAATATAATATGGCTTTCTTAAAATTCCAATATGATATTTACACCATTTATGATGAGTGTGATGATAGTAGTTTTGACACAACAAAATTCACAGGGAGTGCTAATGAGACTGAGACAAGTGATTATTGCCAAGCAAGTGATAATACCGCTAATGTAAATTTGGATGCTGATAATAATAGTAATGGCTGGTCTGGAGATAAAAAATTCATGTTTAAAGCTTACTGGTCTGTTTCTGGTAGTAGTGGTGCGGGTAATTATTATCTTTATTTATTAGGCACAACAAGCGGACAAGTTACTTTGAAAAGTTATACAGGTGTGGGTAATCCGAGTAGCCAAACACACTCTTTTGAAGTATGGGTGGATGATACAAATAAACTCGCAACTGTTTATATAGATGGGGTGTTTTCAAGCGTGGTTGATATAAGCAGTTTATCAGGGAATTATTATTTTAGATTACAGAGTAGTTGGCCGGGTGGTGGAGACACCGTTACTTGTAGGTATTATTATTTTAGAATAAAACAAGGAGATGAAACCACAACAGTGACTGAAAGTTTTAGTGCTGATAACGGAAATAATTATACCATAGCCACGAACAGCATCGCATATATTAATACAAGCGCTCAGCAAAAATATGCGACAAGAATTAAACTTACAAGCACAGTGGCAAGTGATGAAATAATTATTATTAAGAATTGTCATTATATACCTTTAACAGCAGGTGATAACTAATGTTCGGCTTTGAGAAAGAACACAGGATTATAACGAAAAGCAAGATAAGACTTGGTTTAAAGAAAGACCGAAAGGACAAGAGAGACCATGTTTTCTCTGGGCTGACTCTTTCGCCAAGAATTAGCTTGAAAAATTATGCGAGCAACATTAAAAACCAAGGTGGTATGAATAGTTGTACTGCTCACGCCGCCATACTCGTTTTTGAGATGGAAAGAAAAATAAGGCATGGCAAGTATTGGTGGATTGATGGTAGCGAACAGCATAATTATTATCATAGCAGGAAGCTTAACGGGTTGTTCCCGAAAGACAAAGGGAGTTATCTCAGGGATGCTTGCAAAGCCATGCACAAAGTTGGTGTTTGTCCTGAGAAGCTTATGCCTTACATTGATTACATGCCTAATTATAAGCCTGGAATATTCGCTGATAGCTTTGCTAAGTTCTGGCGTATAAAAGAGTATTTAAGATTAAGCGAAATTGAGGATGTTAAGGCGTCATTAGCAGGTTATCATCCTGTTCTGCTCGGAATACCAGTCTGGAAGAACTTTGTTATGCTCAGAGACGAAGATGTTCCTTTACCTGATAATGACAAGTCTGTGGGGGGTCATGCCGTTGCTATCATAGGTTATGATGATAAGAAGAAGGCTTTCCTTATTCAGAATAGTTGGAGGACGGCTTGGGGTAAGTTCGGCAGGGCGTGGCTGCCTTACGAATACTTAGAGTTAGTTCCTTGGTGGGATGCTTGGAGTATAAGAATATGAATAATACACATTATGTATACGTAAAGTTTATATATGCTGAGAAGAATTATTTTGGAGTGATGAAAAAATGGTTGGTCGGATAACAAATGCGGTGATTGCGGAGCGGATAGATAATCTTAAAGATGATGTTAAGATACGCTTTGACCAGGTGGACGAGCATCTTAGGAAGCTTAACAGCCAGACTGAGAAGAACACCAAGTTCAGGATAGGTGCTATTGCGACATTGAAAGTTCTCGGCTTCCTTTTCGGAGGCGGATTATTAGGATTTATCATAAAAATATTGGTTCAATGATATGAAAACCTTTTTTAAAAAATTATTTGTCGGAGCATCAGTTTTTTGCTTGTTATCAGCATATCATGGGAGTCAGGAAATGATTTTTCCCAAATTCAGAGAGGAAAGACAGAGGATAATACGGTTTCAGAGATACCAAGGTGTTTTTAATAATGTTTATAAGACCTTCACTGGCAGGATAGGCATGAATAACTTAGGAATACCTATTGGTGGCTTGTCAGGAGGAACAGCTTTTAATTTCAATGATAAGAAAGACAAGAGTTATTATATCAGTGTTTATCATACCATCATCCCACCAGAATTGAATTTTAAGAAGTTATTGGCTAAGAAGACAATCATTTATGATGTTGAAGACTCCTTATTAGAAGCCAGGGTTGAGGAGGCTTTTAAAGACCCTGATATTAGTATTCTTAGCACGAAGAAAGACAAGTATAAAGCTGTAAAAACAGGTATTATAAAGTATGAGGACTTACTAATAGGGGAGGAAGCTTATGTTGTGGGTTATCCGAGGTCTGGTTTCCGCACGGTCAGGAAGACTAATATTAGCGCGGTTGTTTTTTATGAGAACAAGCATTATGTTGTGTTAGAAGGCGATGGGAGTAATGGTTTGAGCGGGAGCCCTGTTTTTGTTAATAGGAATGGTTTTTTAAAACTCGCAGGGATAGTTCGCTTGAGAAATCCTGGTAAGAAATTAATTTATGCTATTCCTGTTAATGATTTTGAAAATGTGCTTAAAAAATATTTGTAGAATATCACAAAACATTTATAAGCTTATAACAATGGGCTGGGATGAGTTAAAGCATCTTAACACAACACAACAAATACAGTGTGATGAGATTAATCGTTTCAGCAAGAAATTAGGTGAGGTTATTAACAAATTGGAGGAGGTGAATTATGAGCTTAGAAGAAAAGATTAGGAAGGAAGTCTTACTGCCAGACATACATTACCCTTATCATCATAAACCAAGCTTTAATGCTGTTCTTAATTTTCTGACTTGGTTTAAGCCGCACAGAGTTGTCTTATTAGGTGATGCTCTTGAGATGAGAGCGATTAACCATTGGAAGAAAGAAAGGAAGAACATGAAATTTTTTGAAGGAAAAAGACTATTAAAAGATTATAAAAATTTTATAAGGGATATTCTGAGACCAATCGAGAAAGCCATACCAGAGGGTTGCGAAAAGGTTTATATGGGTGGTAATCATGAAGAATGGGCTTATCTGCTTATAACTAAGAACCCGCAGTTGGAAGGCTTAATAGAACCAGAGAAAGCAATGAATTTAAAAAGAAGGAAGTGGAAATGGATACCTTACAAGCACAAGGACGAGCAAGGAAATGTTTATAGAGGCAAATTAAAAACAGGCAAGCTGACAGTGTTTCACGGAGCATACCTGAACAAGTACCATGCTGCGAGAACAAGCGATGTTTTCAGCAAAAGCGTAGCTTATGCGCATTGTTTTGATGAAGAAACTGAGTTATTGACAAAGAGAGGTTTTTTGAAGGTGGATGATATAAAGGAAGGGGATGTTTGTTTAACACTTAATAAAGATACTGGTTTGTTAGAATGGGATGAAGTCAAAAAGAAGTTTGTTTTTGAACACAATGGAAGAATGATTGAATTTAAATCACCATTGATAAATTTGTTAGTGGATGAAAATCATGGAATGGTTTGGAGAAATTGTTCAAATGGAAAACGTAAATATGGGAAAGCTAAAGAATTGATTGGTAAGAAAGGGGCTATAATTTTTGATGTTGCGGGATTGAAAGTTCAAAAGAAAGATTATCCTATCTCTAATGATTTATTAAAATTATTGGCTTGGATTATCAGTGAAGGAAGTATTAGATATATAAATAACACCCCTTATGTTGATATTGTTCAAAGTGAAGAGAAAAGAATAGTTGAAATAAAAGAACTCCTTGATAATCTTGGTTTCACTTATTTACTTAAAAAAAAGATAAAGAGCAAAATATCTGTTTTGCAACCATACAGGTTTAGAATACATGTTAAAGGCAGTAAAATAATAACTTCTTTCCTTCCAGATAAAAACACAGTCCCTGGCTGGTTATGGAATCTTTCAAACAGGCAGTTCTTAATGTTTTTTGAAGAATATATTAAAGGGGATGGAACAACCTATTCTGGAAAATATGTTAATCAAAAAATTCTTTACAGTAACAACAAAGAGTGGATTGATTTCTTTCAAGCAATGTTATTCATGAATGGTTATAAAAGCACACCTTATTGGAGAAAAGGAAGTCTTGGTAAGAAACTTTGTTGTCAACTAAACTGTCAAAATAAAAAAATTCATGAACTTAAATCAAAAAATAATCTGAGAATGATTTTTTATAAAGGAATAAAATGGTGTGTGAACACAAATAACGGAACGCTCGTTATTAGGAGAAATGGTTTGATGACAATAACCCAAAACTCGCATGACGTGCAGCTTTACACTAAGGTTCATGAGGAAGACCCAGAGGATTATCATACAGCTCAGAGTATTGGTTGTTTATGTAATCGGGCACCAGAGTATAAGAGTGGCCGGCCTAATCGTTGGGTTCATGGTTTCGGAGTGGTGTATGTTAGGGAGAACGGGTTTTATAATCTTTATGTGCCTATCATTATTAACGGTAGTTTTGTCTTTGCAGGTAAACTTTTCAAGGGTGATGAGTAATGGTCTGTGATGAGTGTCGTGACAAGAAGACTATTCTTGAAGAACTTTTTTTGGAGGAGTTGCTTGATGAGTAGGATAAGAATAATCAGTAATCCTGAGAATAAGCCTTTAGACGTGCTTGTAAAGGAAGAGTTAAGCAAGCCCAGGGTTACTTGGAAAGACCTTAAAATCAAGCGTAGGAAAGAGATTGATAAGCACATGGTTTTATACCTTGATTATTTGTTGCTCAGAATCGTTGATGCTTACTTTGTTGATGTGAGGGATGAGATTAATGCTTTCATCCAGCACATAGAATATTTTGAGAGACATAATTATTATGTTAATGGCTGGCTTAAGAAATATAACGTGGTGATGGAACGCAGGAGACAGGTTAAAGGATTATATTTATGATGGAGGTAAAAGGATGGAAGCGGAAACAATGCAATTAATATATCTTGGCGTAATAGCCTTGGCAGTGATGACAAGAAACATTATCGGCTGGCTTAAAAGCAACCAGAAATTTGACTGGAGACAATTCGTGGTGAGCAGCCTGCCTGCCTTGGTAGTGGGTGGGACAGCAGCTTTTGATGTTGAGCCAGTCTGGAGCTTGAAAACAGCGTTCGCTTTGTTCTTAGCAGCAGGCGGATTCGCCGAGTTCCAGAGCTTAGCAATGCCAAGCAAGAAGCTCGGAAGAGCTCTCTTCGCCAAGAAATAAGAAAATTTTTTTTTTACAGCCACCACAAACCCCCCCTCATGTTCTTGTGGTGGCTTCTTTTTCTAATAGGAGAGCTTTATAAAGAGTGAAAAAACGAGTTAATATACGAAAAAGTATATTAAAAAAGAAAAATATTTAAATACCAACCCACTATGAATATGTTATTAAGCGCCCAGGAGGTGGGAAGCATGAAAAGAAGAAACGGAATCGAACTGCAAAGATTTTTTACACATACACAGAGACAGTTATTCGCTCAAGGCATAATACCTGAGAAAGTAGAGGTGAAAAGATGAACTTAATAATATCAAAAAACGCATTCACCGACTACAAGAATCGTATTGAGATTAAACCCAGTAATGATAGTAGATATATAGTTAATGGATATGTAGTAGCTCATATACATTCAGATGGTAATATACATGTTTGTTTAAAATACTTACAGGAAGAAATAAAGAGCTTAAAAGTAAAGAGGGTTGAAAATGAGATTAAGGAATTATAAATGTGTGAAATGTCAGGACTTCCATATCTTAGGAACAAGAATATATGATGAGCATCTGAGGTTTCAGAGCAAGGAAGGTATAAGTGAGTTGTGGTAAGAAGGAGGATTTGAAATGAAACAGCGTGTTGAATATTATCTTGTTGCAAAAACAATAGGAAAAAATAAAAAAGAAGTGTGGAGCAAAAAACTTCATAAATTAGAGATTAGATTGCCAGAGGTTGAGTATATGATGCCTAAATATCTAAATGCTTCTAATCTCAAAAAAGATGTAAGTGTGATATTTATAGCAACAATAAAGGACAAAAGATTTGTATCTGTGGTTTTTCCAGAAGAAGGAGAACCTTATGTGGATTTTATACCACCAAAAAAAGAGGTTAAAAAATGAGCGAGAAGGAAAGCACTGAGGATTTAATCAGGCAGTATGATGAGGATGTTGCTGAGATGGACGCTGACTGGAACAGGATGGAAGAAAAATTTGATAAGGAAAGACACAGGATATATCCTCCTGAACAAGAAATATTTGATAGGGAAAGCAAGAAAGGAATATGAGGTGAGAATAATGAATAAGGAAAACACGCCTGCGGGCTTAACCCATAACCCAGAAGACCCTGATGCCTTGTATAAATACTTGGTAGAAAATGTTTTCATACCCAGAGACGCCCGTAAACGCACATAAAAGCCCTGTATAAGCCATTTTTTCAGTTTACCAAGGGTTAAAAAAGGGTTTTAAGAGAAAAGCTTAAAAACAAGGATTAAACATGGCTGTTGTAATAAAGAACCCGCACACAAAAGAACGTCACGAATTACTAAGGAAACACGAAGCTAAACAGATAAACGACTCGGAATTTGAGAAGCTATATGCTGAGCTCGTAGCAAGAGAGAAAGATTTCTTAGACCAGAAACTGTTAGAGCTGAACGAGAAGATAATGGAAGCGGGTGTGTGGACAGAGGAAATCAAGGAGAACGAGGCGGAGTTTTCTCCGAGGAAACTGTTAAGAGAAGTGAGAAGATTGTACAGGCTTAGCGTGGCTTATATGAGGCAGACAAGGAGCTTAAAGAAGGAGCTCAGAGAATTCATAAAGAATAGAAAATGAGGAAGATAGAGAAGAGGGTTTATCAGGAAGTGCTGAGCCAGTATAACCGGCTTACTCCGACTAAGTTCAGGGCTTGGCTTGAGGACATGGCAGAAGAAGGAGAAAAATTTAAGGGGTGAAAATAATGTCGGAATTTGGGAAAGGACTGGTTATCTGTCTTGTAAAGTTTGCAGAACACTTTGAAAGAGATGGACCAACAGGAGTTCGTAGATTAATACAAGGATACTGGACGGATTTCCACAAAGACTGTTGTAACAAAGTTTATGATGGGGATGAAGAAAAGTATATCTCCCACCAAATAGAGTTGTGGGCAAATGGAGCATCAGACCATTTATATGAAATAAGAGTGCCAGAAGGCAAGGAGTGGAATACAATCAGAAAAAAAGTTAAGAAACTACAACAGAGGGGTTTGGAAATGGGATATGGGTTTACAAGTAAGAAATGGACTAAAGAAGATTTTTTAGAACTAATACGGTTGACAAGAGAAATTGCATTAATGATTGATAGAAAGATAGGTCTGAAACCAGATATTGGAAAATGGTAGAAGAAGGAGAGTGGTGGTGATAATGAACAAAGAGATAATAATCCAATTAAAAAGGATGGTTGATGCATTAGAAGAAATTAGTGAGAAAGGAATATATGTTTATATAAGAAGTGGAAATAAGAAATGGTTGATGAAAGATATAAGGACATAATCAGCAGAGACCTCATAACCTGTCCTATTTGCAATAAGAAGATGTGGGTGTACGTTTTCAAAGACGGAAGTTATAGGACAATACACAAGCATAATGAAGAAGAATACATCCCACCAAATTATATTCCTGAAAATATTGCTCAAGAGGAAAACTTGGAATGAAGTATAATCCCAGAGAAAACCTTTAATTAAATTTTAATTTAATTTTAATAAAAAAAGGATAAGCACCTATAACTCACGGCGAGAAGATGCTTATTTGGCAAGAAAAAAGGTTTAGTTAGAGGTAAGAAAATTAAAAAATAGTTAAGAATAGTTATATATAAGGAAAAATAAGACGAGGTTTTGGCTTCGTTGATAGAATTAAAAAAAAATTAAATTAAAAATGAGGAAGAAACCTGCGAGCACAGGGAAAATAATTAAGACCATAAATTTTGACAAGATAGTCCTTGACAAGCTTGAGGACAAAGCCAGGAAAGAAGGCACAACAGTAAGCAACCTCGTAAACTTTGTATGCAGGAAGATGATATTAAGAGATATAAATTATTATAAGGAAATGGCAAAACACCATTACCTTGAATTCCAGAAATACAAGTACTTAAAAGACCAAGCAGAAGAAAATGGATGACTACGAAATAAGAAGATTATTTATTAATAAAAGTATGGGGGAAATAACAAGGGAAGATATAAGAGAGATAAGTGATACTTACCAAAGACAAGTAATAAAAGAGATGAGGGTTCAATGGTTGCACCAAAAAAGAATGGAAACAAAGAAAGAACACAATAAAAATGTTAAGATGATTCGTGAAGCAAAATATGTTATGAATGGTTTATGTAGGCTTTATGGTAAACAAAAGATTTTTAAGTGGGGACTAAAGCATTATGACCAGAACCAAGAATATCTGAAGAAACGGAGGAGAAAAAAATGATGGACGCAAAAGAAAAACTTATTAAAGAACTTGAAGAAGACAAAGAAACACTTATAGGGGAAGTGAAAAGATTAAAGAAACCAAAATTCACAGAGTTGAAAGACAAGGACTTAGAAGACACATATATTGGCTGGCTTAGGCAGGACTTGTGGGATAGCACTGAGAAGTTAAGAGCTTTGCTGGCTGAAAGGACGGCTATTAGCACTAAGATTAAGACTGTTAAGATGCAGATAAGCAGGATTGAGAATAGTACGGCTTCAAATATTAGTGCTGAGGTGGATGATGAGGGGAAAAAAAGGTTTCCTAATGAGACGAGTAGGAAAGCCGAGCTTGATAAGAGGCTTCTTAGGAATGAGGCGTATGTGAAGCTCACAGCGGAGCTTAATGATTTGTCGCATAAGCTGGCTGAGAACACGGATAATGTTGATGTTTTGAAGTTTGATGTTAGGAATAAGAGGCATATCTTGGATAGTATGCCGAGAGAAGTGAGAACAAAATAAGAGGAGAATAAATAAGGGTGATATTATGAAGAAAAAGGTTTTTAAAAGGCAGAGGCGATGGGTTTTTATGGAGGAGGATTATTTTGTTTTGAACTGCCCAGCTTGTTGGAAAAGAGGGATGCTGTCAAGAAACCTTTTTTACACATACATGACTAAGAGTAAGGGTGTGAAATACTTGTACTTGGTGTGTAAGAATTGTCAAGCTACTTTCAAGGCGAGTATTAAGGACTTCCAGACAGGATTCCGAGAAGTTAGTATTTGGGATGCTAAAGAACCTATTAGTTCAGAGAAGAAAAAAGAAAAATGCACGCACCCTTATATTATGATAGGCAAAGAGAAAGACGTTTGTCCTATTTGTGGGAAAGAAATAAAGCCGAGAAGTAAAAGAGCGAAGGTCATGTCAAAACTTTTTAAGAGTAAACAGGTAAAGAAGTAGGCAGGGGAGATTACTCATTCCTGGTTCTCATTAGGACCATCTCCTGGGAAATAAGAGGGTTCCCTTGCTTGCTTTACAAAAAAAAAAATGATTAGGAGTTAAGATTTATGAACGCAAAAACACATATAGCAATAGCGAAGAGGGCTCACGAGTTATTGCCAGAGGTTGTGAGAGACTTCCTTAATGTCACAGAGGATGAGATTAGTTTCTGGAGTGTTTTCCCTGACAAGCTTGACAAGGATAATATTGATTATGGTTATTGGATGCACAGCAGGAAAATGACCAAGACTAAGAAGAAAGGTTTTGTATGGAAAGCTGGGAGTTTAAGCGGGGTGTTCTTGGCTCTCAGATGGAATTTCAGGACTTTCTATAGGACAGCAAGGTTCTCTGAAGCTAAGGAGTGCTTGTTAAAGCTTTTCCATTACTGCACGGATGCCTGCACGTTACCTCATGTTGTGAGTAAGGAAGCGGATTTTTTGCATAAGCCTTTTGAGAAGGATATGAGTAAGAATGTTTTCATGCTGGTAAGAGAGATTAGGGTAAGCCCTCAGCCGATACCTTATAAGCATAGCATATATGATAGTGCTACTGAGCTCATGCAAAGTGTTTATAATGAGCAAAAAGAAGAACTCATAGACTTATATGAAAAAGGCGGTAATATTAATCAAAAGAAGGAATTAAAGATAAGTATTCTTAGGAGGTGTATTCAGGCTTGTGTTGATTACATAACTCATGTTTATCTTGAGATAAGCAAGGAAGACGATTATTTAGAAGAAACAAAATAAAAGGAGGTATGAGAACAATGGAGAAAGAAGAAGCAACGAAAGAGATAAAAGTTGAGGCTAAGAGCCTCAAGACAGGCGGGATAAAAGACGACCAAGAACAATGGTGGAATTTTAAGAGGAACACAGCCATGACGAAAGACCAGGAAGAAACTTTGAGAAAAATTAACAAGGGCGACATTGTTAAACTAACAGTCTGCGATGTTATGAACAGGGAATACAATGACTTGAGAATAATGCAACAAACAGAGATTAGTAGAAGCTTTGATGACTATGTTAAATTTACTGATTTACTGCAGAAAGCCCATGAGAAGTTCGGGAAGTGCTTTAGCATAAGGACAAGGATGTTAGAAATAAGTACTGTGGATATGCCTATTTTTGAAGCCAGAGTGGAAATCTGGGAGGAAAACTTGGTGGATGGGAAATTTGTTAGGATATATGTAAGGCATTTCACGGCGCACGGGGATGCGAACAAGGAGAATGTGACGGATATGACTAAGAAGCATTTGGTGAGGATGGCTGAGACAAGAAGTATTGCAAGAGCTTTGAGGTTCGCTCTGGGCGAAGGAAAAACAGCGATGGAAGAAATAGACGGGCTTCCATTAACAGAAGAAAAAATAGGTGAATAAGAATGGTGAATGTAATACACAAAGTAGATGAGAAGGCTCCTGTGATTATTCACAGGTTCTGCACAGATTACTGGGAAGTAAGCATACCTGAGACTAAGAGTGATGACTTGAAGAAGAAGTTGGAAAAGCTTGTTGACAACAGGAAGGACTGGGCTACTCCATTGTACGAGTTTTTTATTGCGAGGATGACTTATGTCAAGGAGAAGGACAGGCCGACAGGGAAGGTTGTTAAGGCTTTGCAGGAGTTTGAGGAGACTGTTCTTGCTATTATTCAGAAGTGGAAGGAGAAAGTGAGGTTCAGGGAGGAGAGCAAGCAGAAGGATTTGTCGGAAGCTCTTGGCAAGGTTAAGCCTAAGAAGAAGTAAGAAAACTCTTTTTTTTATTATTCTTTTTCAAAATGAGGGTGAGAAGATTAACGGAAAGGGA
>Ga0190334_1000111_pt1 | contig 39932 bp, 38 predicted proteins | sample 48720478_MG_FD_161270 | JGI IMG/M metagenome (GOLD analysis project Ga0190334, IMG submission 161270) | Hydrothermal vent sediment bacterial communities from Southern Trench, Guaymas Basin, Mexico - 4872-04-7-8_MG | ecosystem: Environmental > Aquatic > Marine > Hydrothermal vents > Sediment ... | reverse complement strand
GAGCTTTTTTTGGGAAATAAAAACATTGAGATAAAAAATCTTAAAGGCACGCTGGGAGAAGGAAATATACGGGGAGAGGGGAAAATTTTTCTAACTGTACCCCTAAAGGTATCTTCAAATTTTTATTTTACAAAATGCAAGCTCTATCCATTCAAAGGCGTGGAAGGACTGGGCTCAGGCGAGCTAATTATAAAAAGCTATGAAGGAGGCATGAGAATTGGAGGAGAAATAACCTTTTTAGACGGCAAATGGGAAAGGGAATTTGAAGAGCCGCTTGAATTTTCCTCAAGGCCTTCGGGTAAAATTCCTACATGGGCAAATTTCATTTCTCTTAATGTAGCTATTAATTCTGAAAGGGGGATAAAAGTAAAAAACTCATGGGGTGAATTTGAGGTATTTCCAGATTTTCGACTTGTAGGGCCTGCAATAGAACCCGGACTTATAGGAGAAGCAACTCTTGGAGAAGGATATATGTGGGCGGGAGAAAGAAAATTTTTTATCAAAAGAGGTAAAATATACTTGTCTCAAACTTCAGAATTTGATCCATACCTTGATATTGAAGCAGAAACTATCATAAAGAACTTTCGTGTGGAGATGAAAATCAACGGTCTGTTGTCCCACGCTCATATATCCCTGTCAAGTTCTCCTCCACTTCCCACTCATGAACTCTTTTCCCTTTTAGCAATGGGGGAAAGTTTCAAAAGAGGGATATCAAGGGGACTTGCCTATCAGCTGGCGCCATCTTCTCTTCTTTCGCAAACTTTGACAGGGAAAATTGGGAAAGGAGCCAAGTCATTCTTGGGTCTCTCCAGACTTTCTGTCAGTCCTTATATATTGCCTGGAACAACTGAGCCACTGGCAAGATTAACTGTAGAAAAACAGGTGGGTAAGAACTTTACAGTTGTTTACTCAACTAACCTTTCTTCAGTGAGACAGGAAGTCGTGATTCTTGAATACCGAATAAACCCAAACCTTTATCTGGTGATGATGAGAGATGAGAGAAATAACTATATTCTTGATATTAAATACTATCCTACTTTCCGCTAACATAAAGGGGATAGTTTACAGGGGTAAGGATATATCCCCTTTTATGCTTTTAAATAAGGGAGATGAATTTTCAGAATGGAAACTTTTCCTTTCGGTAAATAGGGCTTATAGCACAGGAGAATTTTCCAATATAATTGTGGAAAAGAAGGAAACAACTGACGGAATTATTCTTACGGTCAAAGCCACCGAAAAGGAAAAAATTAAAAAAATAGAGACTTATTGCGAAACCAAAGGAATAAAATTACCATCTCTATTTCATATAAGGAAGGGAAAATATTATTCCGAATCCGATATATTAGAGGAAGAAAACAGGATAAAAAACTGGTTAAGGACAAATGGTTTTTTATCCCCTGAGATCAAACATTCATTTAAAAATGGGGTCTTAAAATTCACTATAAAACCGGGGCTAAGGTATAAAATAAGGAAGATAATCTTTAACGGGAAAAAGCTTGCAAAAATTGGATGGTTAAAGGTTGGAAATTTCTACTTTGGAAAGGACGTGGAAAGGACAAAAAAATTTCTCCTTGAAAGTCTGAGAAAGAAAAGTTATTTAAGAGGAGAAGTTATCATAACAAAAAAAATCAGCGGAGATTCAATAGAAATAAATATAGAGGAGAAGAAAGGGAAAAAATTTCATATTAAAATAAAGGGAAAGGGATATACAATTCCACCTGAGATTATATATCCATACTGGGAAAAAGAGTATTCAAAGGAATGGGCTCTTGAAGAGGGGAAAACCAGCATAAAGGATTATTTAATTGAACACGGCGTTTTTGTCCAAGAAATCTCTGCCTGTGTTGAAGAAATGGAAGATGCTATGGAAATTGTTTATGAATTAAAGGGCATAAAAAAACTAAAAAGAAGAAAAATTATCTTTAAGGGAAACAAATTCTTTACCAGCGATTACCTGAAAAAGCTTATTCCAGGAAGAGTTGGGATCTTTCCAAAGTTTAATCTTCAAAACATAAGGGACGGGATATTAAATATAAGAGAAGCCTATCTCAAAAAAGGATTTAAGGATGTTGTTGTTCAGTGGGCCCCCAGTGAAAATGGAATCATTATTAAAATAACAGAAGGCAAAAGATATACAATCTCAGAAATTCTGTTTTCAGGAAATATAAGCATTTCTTCAAAAGAGATAATAAAAGTTCTTGAGCTTGATAATGGGGATCCATTTTATCCCTTTGATCTTTATATGGCAACACAGCGGGTTAAAAGTCTTTATTTACAAAAAGGATTTCGCAAGACAGAAGTAACCTACAGGTCCTATTTTAATGGTGAAAATGTAAGAGTTGAACTCAAAATAAAAGAAGGGATAAGACCTCGGCTTTCGCTGGTATATATAACAGGGCTCATAAATAAAAAGGGAAAATCTATAATAAAGCGTAACTTTCCAGTTAAATTGGGAGAGCCTCTGGATGCATCTATCGTGGAAAAGGGAAGAATTGCCCTCGAAGCATCGGGAGTGTTTACTCTGGTGGAAATAAAGGAAAACATCTGGGATGATAAACATACAGACCTTATAATAAAGGCAGAACAATTACCATCAACCACATATTCCTTCGGTATAGGCTGGGAAGAGAGAGGGGGGCCAAGAATGACATTTGATATTTCTTTCAGGAATAAGCCGATTTCACCTCTTATTCTTAATTTTGGAGCACAAATAGGAGGGGTGGAAAAAATAGTGGGATTGACAGGAGAGATGCCAAATTATTTTCAAGAATGGGATCTTCGTTCGTCAATGAGCTACGAAAGAGGTGATATGACGGGCTATAGTTTTGAAATGGAAAATATCATCTTTTCTCTCTCCAGGAGAAAGGAAAATTTCTGGGATCAGCTTTCTTTCAGATGGAGCAAAATAGAACTATTGAACCTTCAGTCTCCACTTTCAGATATTGACAGGGAATTTTTTCCGGTATTCTTAACTTCTCTTTCTTATGTTTATACAATAGACAAAAGAGATGACCCTATAAATCCAGAAGATGGATGGTTTTTCAATCTTTCTGCTGAAAAATACCTTGCGTTTTTCGGTACCAGGGTTGATGGTCTGAAGACTTATGTTCATTTTCAACAATATAGGGGCTCTGAAAAAACTATCCTGGCAATGGGATTTAAACTTGGTCTCGCAAAAGGCAATCTTCCTCTAAGAGAAAGATTCTTTGCAGGTGGCAGCATGTCATTCAGAGGTGCAGATATTGATATGCTTTCTCCTCTAACAAAGGATAAGAAAATGCCAGTTGGAGGTAAGGGTCTTGCACTTGCAAATATAGAGCTCAGAGTAAAGCTTATGGAAAACATACAGGCAGTTGTTTTCTACGACGGAGGAGAAGTAACGCGCCTCATGAAAGAACTATCTTTTAAAAAGTGGCAAAATGCCTTTGGACTTGGTATAAGATATAAAACGCCATTCGGTCCCATTCGTCTTGAAATGGGATACAATCCCAACCCTGCCGTAGGGAAAAAACTAAGATTTTTTATTTCCTTGGGAGAAATATTATGAAAATTCTCTTCGCAATTTTGCTTGCAATCCAGGAAGCTATTATAGGCACTTCATCTCTCGGACCTGTTTCTATTCTGGAAACAAAATGGGTCAAAGAAATAGGTCTTGTAAAAAAAGACCTCACACTAAAAGAAACTGCTGAATTAATTGTCTTAGCCAGGTTATCCTTTCAAAGGTATCAGGGAAGCTTTGATATAAAGGATGAAACCATTAATCCATTTATAAAAAAAGCCAGGGAGCTTGGTTTGCCCGATTCTTTTTCAATTCCCCTTATAAAGGGATTTATTCTGTTAGAGAAAATAAAGACAAATAAATTTGGGAACAGAGAAAGTCTGTTTCAATTATGGAAACAAAATGAACTTCGCAGACAGAACTTCAGATTTATTTTTAATCCTCAGTAAACAAAAACCCTTTTATAGCTAATATGAAGGGCTTTAAAAGGAGGGCTTGACTAAAATTAAGGTTGACTGTAAATTTTATATATGATACTTGTTTTAAAATTTATCAGGACCACAACTCCTGCTTATATCTCACTAAACAAAGGCAAATACCTCGTAGGAAGAGATAAAAAATCCGACATACTTATAGAGCATCCTACAGTTTCGAGGAAACACTGCCTGATTGAATTTAAAAAAGATAAATGGATTATTACGGACCTTGGGAGCAAAAATGGTGTTTTTATAAACGAAAACCCTGTACTTACCTCAGGGGCCCTGAAAGATGGAGACAAACTTAAAATTGGTAAGGTAAATCTAAGGGTAGAAATTTATCCCGAGGAAGATTATCTAATAGAAAAATTATCTAAACTTCCTGTGGACATCAAAATTGAAGCTGAAGAGGAAACTGAAAAAATAATATCAAAAACCCCTCTTGAAGAAATTGAACTGTCTCTTCTCAATTTAATGAAAAAACTTCATTCCCTAAATGCCTATTACATAGAAAGAGAACTTCTCCAGATTTTACAAAAAATAAGTGTAAATCAGATTGGTTTAGGAAGAGTCAAGGACAAAAACTCAATAACTTTAATTTCCAGCCTTTCATCTTTCTCATACGAAGAGCTATATGAAAAAAGAAACCCAAGGGAAAATTTTAAAATACAAAAAGAAGAAATCTCTATATATAACAGATACATAAATACCGTGGACGGCATATATTTACTTCAAAGCACTAAGGAAATTCCAGAAAAGCTACTGGAATTGCTGGACCTCTTTTTCAGGTATTATTTCCTATTGCTGCTGAGTCCAGTAAAGACACCGGAACAGGATAAAAACTTTCCTTTAGGAGATTATATATTCGAATCAGAGGTCATTAAAAATGTTATTAAGCAGGCCAGGGAAATTGCAAAAAGAGAGGGGAATATTCTTATAGAAGGGGAAACAGGAGCAGGTAAAGAAGTCCTGGCAGAACTCATACATAAATGGAGTTCAAGAAAAAATGGTCCGTTTGTTATAGTAAATTCTGCAGCCATCCCTGAAACCCTTGCCGAAAGCGAACTTTTTGGTGTCAGTCGCAAGTCCGTTACAGGAGTTGATGAAAAAGCAGGAAAATTTGAGGCAGCAAACCATGGAACGCTTTTCTTTGATGAAATAGGAGACATGGACCCCAGAATTCAGGCGAAAATTCTCAGGGCGATCGAAACCGGAGAAATTTGCAGAATAGGAAGCATAAATCCTATAAAAGTAGATGTGAGGATTATTTCTGCAACAAACCATGACCTCACTTCAGCAATAGAGAATGGAAATTTCCGAAAGGACCTTTTCTTCAGACTTGCTTCTTTCAGGATAAAAATCCCTCCACTAAGAGAGAGAAAGGAAGACATTGTGCCTCTTGCCCACAAATTTGCCCAGGAATTTTCTCACATATTTTCAAAACCGTATACCGGGATAACTGAAAAGGCAAAGGAGCTTCTGTTAAATTATCACTGGCCTGGAAATATAAGAGAACTAAAAAATGTGATCCGTGAAGCAATCTTAAGAATAGGAGATGATGGCGTCCTGAGTGCCAGACTGCTCCCATTATCACGGGAAAGTATGGACTCTTTAGGGAAGACAACCGATCTTGAGTTACAGTCGGTGGAGAGAGAGGCTATTATAAAAGCATTAAAAAAAACAGGGTGGAATAAAACCAGGGCGGCAAAATTGCTAAATATTTCCCGGGCAGGTCTGATAAAGAAAATACAACGACTCGGCATAAAAAAGGAGGAAATAGAAGATGGATAGGGGAATTTTAATAGTTGACTTTGGGTCTCAATACACTCAACTCATAGCAAGAAGAGTAAGAGAGCTGCGAGTTTATTCAGAAATAGTGCCTTATTTTGAGATAAAAGAAGTGCTTGAAAAGAAAACCCCGGATGCTTTTATTTTATCCGGAGGCCCCAGAAGTGTTTATGAACCTGATGCTCCTGTAATAGATATAGAGTTGATCAAGGGGAAGCCGGTGCTCGGGATATGTTACGGACACCAGCTTCTTGCAAAATTACTGGGAGGCAAAGTCACAAAGGCAAAAGCAAGGGAATATGGATTTTCACAATTAAAAATTTTGAGGGATGATGGAATACTCAAAGGAGTGGGAAACAGGGTATGGATGAGTCATGGAGATGTTGTTAACAGCCCTCCAGAAGGTTTTATAGTGTCAGCAAAGACGGAAAACACGCCTGTTGCTGTAATGGAAAACTGGCAAAAAAACATATATGGAGTCCAGTTTCATCCAGAGGTATATCACACAGAAAACGGAAAACAGGTTTTCAGAAATTTTATAGAAATGTCTGAAATCCCTCGCAATTGGGAGCTGGGAAATTTCATCGAAAGAAAAATAAAGGAAATTAGAGATATTGTGGGTAATTCAAAGGTAATATGTGCCTTAAGTGGAGGGGTAGATTCTACAGTAACTGCAGTTCTAATTTCCAAAGCTATAGGGAATAGACTCCATTGTATTTTTGTGAACAACGGAGTCCTTAGAAAGGGTGAGTTCGAAGAGAATCTAAAAATCTTTAAGGAAAAATTGCATCTTAATGTGAAAGGTGTGGATGCGTCTAAGAGATTTCTACAGGCACTCAGGGGCGTAACTGATCCTGAAAGAAAGAGAAAAATTATCGGGAAACTTTTTATCGATATTTTCGAGGAAGAAGCAGCAAAAGTAGAGGGGGTGGGTTTTCTGGCACAGGGAACAACCTATCCTGACATAATAGAGTCAGCAGGAGTAAAGGGTCCCGCGGCGGTGATAAAAAGCCACCACAATGTTGGAGGCCTTCCTGAAAAAATGAAGCTAAAACTTGTAGAACCTCTGAGAGAACTCTTTAAAGATGAAGTTAGAGAAATCGGGAAAAAGTTGGGATTAGATCCACATTTCATCAAGAAACACCCGTTCCCTGGCCCTGGACTAGCAGTAAGAATAGTAGGAGAGGTTACAGAAGAAAGGTTGAGGAAATTGAGGGAGGCAGATGCAATTCTTGAGGAAGAACTCAAGAAAGAGGGTATCTATGAAGAACTTTGGCAGGGTTTTGCTGTGCTCGTGCCTGTAAGAACTGTAGGAGTTATGGGTGACGAGAGAACCTATGATGAGGTAATCGCCCTGAGACTGGTTCAGAGCGTTGACGGCATGACAGCTGACTGGTACCTTCCATCCAGAGAGTTTCTTACCAGAGTAGCAAATAGAATAGTAAATGAAGTAAGAGGTATAAATAGGGTGGTTCTTGATATATCATCAAAACCACCTGCAACAATTGAGTGGGAGTAAAAAATGGGAAAAACAGAAAGATTCAGTGTATCTATGCCCTCAAGCTTGCTTGAAAGATTTGACATATTCCTCAGGGAAAAGGGATACAATAACCGCTCGGAAGCTATAAGGGACCTTATAAGAGAAAAACTGATAATTGATAAGGAATGGGAGTGCTCAAGGGAAGAAGTAGTAGGGGTTCTTGTTATAGTTTACAGCCTCAAAACAAGGGAAATCTCGGACAAGGTTCATCATCATCAACATGAGTACCACAAAGAGATAATTTCAACGCTTCACTTCCATATAGACCATGACCACTGCCTCGAGGCCATTATAATAAAGGGAAATTCCAGCAGAGTGAAACATATCGCGGATGAATTGGGAACTATGAAGGGAGTTCTGTTCTACAGATTGATACCTGCAACCACGGGTAAATTTGCTTAAAACCAAGAGCCTTTTCTGATATAATTCAAAGCATGAAATTAGCAGAGGTCTTTTGGGGAATTGTTTTAGCACTTCTATACTTCGTGCTGGTTTTTTATATAAAAGCTCCCCTTATAATACAAATACTCTTTTTTTTACTTCCCCTTCTCCTCGCAATTAAATATAGCATAAGAGCTTCCTTTATAAGCTTTATTTTGATGACTATCATTTTCCTTCACAAAAACCCCCCAAGCAGGGCACTCATTCCTTATTACGTTTCAGGAACAATTTTCATAATCCTCTTACTAATTCTTGGAGATTTTCTAATAAGACTAAGGGAAGATGAAAAGAAAATTGAGGCTTTGTATGAAGGTGCCCAGATAATCTCAACAGCCAGAAGCCTTGAGGAACTTACAGAAAGGACTGTCAGTATATTGAAAGAGTCTCTCGGCTATGCTTTTGTTGGCATTGCATGGATTAAATCTAAAGGACTTGAGCTATATTACGGTGAAAACTATATCGTCGAAAAGGGATTTAAAATAGAGTTAGGAGAGGGAATTACAGGAACCGCTGTTAAAGAAAGAAAAACTATCCTTGTAAATGACGTAAAAAAAGCCCTCAATTACATTCCTGGATTGCCAGATGCAAAAAGTGAACTGGCAGTACCGATAATTTTAAGAGGAAAAGCTGTGGGTGTAATAAACTTAGAGTCCCAAAAAAAATCCGCTTTTTCTGAAAAGGATATCAGGCTTATTGAATCTCTGGCAAAGATGGTAGCAGTAGCATGGGAAAATGTTAATCTCTACGAAAAACTTCTGAATGAATCCATTTCTGACCCATTGACCGGTCTTTACAACAGAAGATACATATTAAGAAGGTTAAAAGAGGAAATGGAAAGAAGAAAAAGATACGGGGGCAATTTTGCTGTAATAATGTTTGACCTTGAGAATTTCAAGAATATAAACGACACATACGGACATGAAAAAGGCGACGAAGTGTTAAAGCTCTTTGCTGAAAATGTAAAAGATAAACTCAGGAAAAGCGACCTTTTTGCAAGATATGGCGGAGATGAATTTCTTGCTGTTCTTATGGAGACGAAAAAGGAAGGGGCACTGGCAGTGGCTAAAAGAATTGCAAGCTCACTTGAAAACCTCAAAACCCCTGATGGAATTAAAGTGAAGGCAAATATGGGAATCGCAGTTTACCCCGACGATGGAAAAACTACCCAGGAACTTATAAACAAAGCAGATGAGAGAATGTATAAAGCGAAAAAAGAAGGAAAGCCCTTCCTGGATTTTTAGCGATTTTTTATCCCAAGGATTTTCATTCTATACCTGAGTGTGCTTTCACTTATTCCGAGGTCTTCCGCTGTTTTTCTCTGGTTAAAATAATTCCTTTCAAGTGCCTCTTTTATCATTTTCCTTTCAATTTCCTTTAGTCTTTCAGGAAGCGGCAAACGATCAGGGATATTCCTCTTATCCCCTGTAAGGACAAAAACTGGCAAGTCCTCTACATCTATCACATTTTTATCCCCTATAACGATTGCCCGTTCTATTATATTTTCCAATTCCCTTACATTTCCTGGATAATCGTATTTTAATAAATATGACAGGGCATTTTTTGTGATTCCCTTCACAAGCTTTCCATCTCTTCTGGAGAATTTTTTTATAAAGAGATCTACGAGATAGGGTATATCCTCTTTTCTTTCTCTTAAGGGAGGTAATTCAATTTTAATAACATTCAACCTGTAAAAAAGGTCCTTCCTGAACTTTCCTTCCGCTACAAGTTCCTCCAGGTTGCGATTTGTGGCGGCAATTATTCTAACATTTATTTTAATCGTTCTATTGGAACCTATCCTCTGAATCTCCCTTTCCTGAAGCACTCTGAGCAATTTAACCTGAACAGGAGGAAAAAGTTCTCCCACTTCATCCAGAAAAATAGTCCCACCATCTGCAGCTTCAAATTTTCCCTTTCTGGAAGAAACTGCACCGGTATAAGCCCCTTTTTCAGCACCGAACAGTTCAGCCTCCACAAGACTTTCTGGAAGAGCTGCAATATTTACTGATATAAAAGGACCATTGCTCCTGTGGGAAGCATTGTGTATTATCTTTGCCAGCATTTCCTTTCCTGTACCGCTTTCCCCATATATCAAAACTGTGGAATCGGATCTGGCCACCTTAAACGCAAGACTCAATATTTTCTGCATCCTTTCAGATTCAGCGACGAAATTTTTAATAGAGTAAGTTTTCTGAATCTGGTCTTTCAGTCTTTCTATTTCTTCCTTTAATTTTATTTTTTCTTCTGCCTGTCTTATAACATGAATAAGGGTTTCTAACTCTATGGGTTTTGTAAGATAATGAAACGCTCCCATTTTGAGGACTTTTACTGCTTTTTCAACATCTCCATAAGCAGTTATGAAGATTACAGGAACAGTTGGATTTATATTTCTGAACTCAGCGAAAACCTCATCGCCCTCCTTATCAGGCAATCTCCAGTCAAGAAGTACAATATCTGGATTTTCTTCTAAAAAGGACTGTAATCCTTCTTTGCCGGTCTCTACAGTTACAACTTTATAACCCCTCTTTTCAAGGGAAATTTTAATCATTTCAGAAGAGGTCTTCTCATCTTCAATTAGCAGTATCTTCATTTTTCACACCTCAGGACGATTCTTACAATAAGTCCATGCGGCTTTATTCTTTCCAGTTTTATTTTCCCTCCAAGAGCATCAATTATCCTTTCAACAAGAGCAAGCCCTATTCCTGTTCCTTCTCTTTTTGTGGTTACATACGGTTTAAAGACTTCATCAGCCTCCAGAGCAAGACCCTGCCCATCGTCTTTTACAAAAATTTCTACCTCGTTTCCCTTTTTTTCACATCCAATAAGTATATTTTTTGAGCCCGCTTCCACGGAGTTCCTCAGTATATTTGAAAAAACCATTTTTAATAACTTCCTATCCGAAAAACAAACGAACTCTGCAGGAGAAAAAATTTCTATGTTTACATTTTCCTTTGAAAAATCCGAAATTACTTCTTTTATCGTCTCTGTTATATTTATTTTTTCTATCCGAGGTTTTAGCCTCATTATAGCAAGATGATTATCTATTATGTCTGCAAGTCTTCGGATTTCCATCTTTATAGGCTTTACAAATTTCTCGTATTCTTCTTTTCCGCGCAGTTCTTCCCCCATAACCTGAATGCTTAGATAAAGAGAATTAACAGGGTTCTTAAGCTCGTGTGAAATTGCCCCGGCAAGAAGGGAAAGTTCCCTGAATCTCTTCTTTTCTTGCTGTAATTTTAAAAGTTCCTTTTCTTTTTCGACAAAAAATTTGTTTATTCTGACAACAGCAACAAATAGGGCTGATGAAAAAACAATAAAGACTACGAATATAAAAATAAAAGTTCTCTTCTGATTGTGTCTCAAAATATCCATAACAGTAAAGTCATATCCAACAAAAACCTCAAAGTTGTCTCCTTGCGAGTTTTTAAATCCCGACTTTAATTCCAGAATGCTCCCCTCCGGGGATTTAAATATTCTGGGAGATTTCTTCCCCCTTTCCACTGGAAGGTAGCCTTCAAACCTGCTATCCCAGTAATAAAGTTTGTCGTTCTTAAATACCGCAAAATAAAGAGCCCCTGTTTTTTTTAGAAGCACTGTAAGAAAATCTATCAACTTGCTTTCGCTCCCTTCAACAAGATTGCCTCCTGCCACTGAAAGGACCATCTGAATAGTCTTTCCCTGAGATGTGGAAAGCTGTTCAACGGAATTCGAAATAGTTTTCTGATGAAGCAGGTTCAGAAAATAAAAAACCAGGATTATAGCCAATACCGGAAAAATCGTTAATAAAAAAAACTGTCTGGCTATCTTCTTCCCTTCGTCCATCTCTCCCTGCATCCAAATCTGGAGGTTCTCCATAAGGGAAATCCCATTTCATCTCTTAACTTTATAGTCTTATCCTGAACAGTTATTTCCCTGGGGATTACATAAGCTGTTTCTTTTATTTCTATAACTGACCCTGTTATTCTGACTGACTCACCTGACTTAAATTTATAGTCAACAAAACATATTGGCCCGACAAAAACTTTATATTTTTTCTTTTTAGCGTTAAGCTCCAGAACAAGGAATCTATCCCTACCACAAAAACTTCCAGAGTAATTAACATGTGATATAGTACCAGCTATTGTTCTTACAGTTTTAGGATTATAAAAAAGCCATGGTCCTCTATGACCTCTTCTCTGGAATCCATATGCAAACAAAATGATAAAAAACAAGGCTATTGAATAACGAAATTTTCCTCTCATGATTCACTTTTAAGTATAACATTTGGCAGGAGGAAAATCCTCCTGCCTTTTTTCTTCTTTACCTTGCCTGTTTCCGAATCGGGTTCATAGACCTACTCTTCATTCCCTTACATCCACGACCTCTGCCTTTGCCTCTGCCTGACCATACCGGATAACCCTTATCATCTCTCAATTGCAGTTTTAAATTTCCCCACTCTACCTGAGATGCAAAAAGATGGTTAATACCATTCACATTTACCACCATTCCTTTAACTTTCATCTTACTTCCTACCTGGAGTTTTATGCCCTTTTCATCAAGTAACCAGGCTGGTCCAAGATGAAGGACATATTCCTTCCCCTCCGCTTTAAATTTGTACATCATCGGGGGAGCAGAAATGTTCGAGACTTCTCCTTTAAGTTCCAAAACCTTTTTAGAATCCCAGTTAAAGGGAACCAACATGTGTCTTCCATAACCCACAGCCAGCACAAACCCTGCAAAAAGTAACACCGTTGCAATTGCAAAAACGAATTTTTTCATTTTTTGCCTCCTTTTTTATTTTATTCGTTAATATAAGTGCAAGAAGCGTGCCAAAAACAAAATGGCTCATAATGAGCATTTAAATGGATTCCTCCCGTAAATTCCTGCTCTTTTTCGCAGAATTTTGCGCAAAATTTGGCTTTCCCACTGATCTCCTTTATGTAATATAATTTCAATAAGTTTTAAACTTGGAGGTTTTTATGGCTTTCAAAAATTATGGTTCCGCCCTTAGAGAAAGAGTGAAAAGCTGGATTTCACGAATTGGCCATCTGGACATTATTGTAGGTATCCCCTGCTACAATAATGAAGATACGATCTCCCATGTAGTTACACAGGCAGGAATTGGACTAAAAAAATTCTTTCCGGGATTAAAAACTGGAATATTTGTTGCAGACGGTGGATCCACTGACAATACAAGAGAGAATGCTTATGTTGCCGAAGTACCTTCGGGAATTGAAAAAATTGTTGAAATTTACAGAGGGACTCCTGGGAAAGGCACATCTTTTAGAGCTATATTTGAAGCTGCATGCAGTCTAAATGTAAAAGCTATAGTAGTTGTGGACTCTGACCTCAGAAGCATCACACCAGAGTGGGTAAAACTTCTCGCTGAACCTATATTCACCGGGAAATTTGACTACATCCTTCCTTATTACAAAAGGCATAAATACGATGGGACGATAACAAACATGCTGGTTTATCCGCTAACAAGGGCTCTTTATGGTAAGAGAATTCGTCAGCCCATCGGGGGAGATTTTGGCCTTTCTCCTAAACTGGCAAAATTATACGTATCAAAGGATGTATGGACAACAGATGTAGCAAAATTTGGAATAGATATTTGGATGACTACTATAGCCATTAACGAAACAGAAAGAATTGCACAGGTAAACCTCGGCACAAAAGTTCACGACGCCAAGGACCCAGCAGCAGACCTCTCTCAGATGTTCACTCAGGTAATTTCAACAGTATTTTATCTAATGGGTGAATACAGAGACAGTTGGACAAAAATTAAAGGCAGTGAGAATGTTCCGATAATTGCAAATGTAAGCTCATCAATGGAGATTCCTGATATGAGTGTAAACCTACAGAAAATGGAAATAGAGTTCGCTGAAGGGTTTAAACACTTTGAAGCTTTTTATAAAGCAATTCTCTCATCTGAAGCTTTTGAGGGGCTTACCCACGCATATATTGAAAGAGAATCGGGCGGACACCCTGATATAAGCGCAGAGCTATGGGCCCGAATCGTATATGAATTTGCAACTACATACCAGACCTGGAACAGAAACAGAAGAAGACTGGTAAATATTATGGCGCCACTTTATTTCGGAAGAACAGCCACATATGTAAGACAGGTAATGGATCTGGACTGGGAAGAGGCAGAAAGGGTAATAGAGCAACAGGCACTTGTATTTGAAAAATATAAGGACTATCTAAAAGGACTTCTGGCAAAAGCCGATATGGTGGATTCAGGGCTTTTGTCTTTCTGATTTAATGAGAATACTGATAGTAAAGCTCAGTTCTCTTGGAGATGTTATCCACACTATTCCTGCTTTCTCCTGTATACGGAAAAACAAAAAAGAAGACTACATAGGCTGGATGGTGTCAAACAAAGCAAGGGAACTTGTTCAGATGATAGAAGGTGTGGACGAAATAGTATCGCCAAAAAAACCAGGCAAATGGGACATTGCAATTGATTTCCAGGGTCTTGTAAAAACCGCATTCCTCTCATTCTTTTCTTCCAGAATTAGATATGGATTTTCAAAGAAACTCTCCAGAGAACCCTGGGCTCCTCTTTTCTATACACATAAATTGGAGGACTTCAAAGGAACTCATGTAATAAAAAAGAATCTTGCTCTTTCATCCCTTTTTCTGGGAACAAATTGTGAGGAAATAAAATTTCCTCTTAAACTGAAAACTTTCCATGAACTGGAACCTCTTTTCAAGGGAAAGATAATAATAAATGCAGGTGCATCATGGAGGAATAAGAGAATCCCTCTTCACAAAATCATCGAAATTGCTGAAAAACTTTCGAGCAAAGGTCTTTCTTCCGTTGTTCTGTGGGGTTCAGAAGATGAGAAAAAAATTGCTGAAAAGGCGGCAGAACAAAATAAAAGCCTTCTTCTTTCCCCATATCTTTCATTAAAACAGGTTATGTATGCAATAAGCATTTCATCTATGGTTATAAGTGGAGACAGCTTCCCACTCCATGCGGCTTCTGCCTTAGGAATTCCCGCTATTGGAGTTTTCGGGCCAACAGATCCTGAAAGAAACGGACCTCTTGACCCTTCGCGAGTTATTACACCATCTCTAAAATGTCATCCATGCTGGAAAAGAAAATGCAACGAACCCCTCTGTATGTTGAATATAAACACAGACGAAATAGTAGAAAAAGCTCTGGAACTCCTTTCTATGTCTACTTCTTAAGTTTCTTCAAAAGCTCTTCCATCTGCTTTTTATATTTTGCTTCCTCTGGTTTGTCCTCCTCCGGTGCTTCCAGTTGCAGACCTTCTTCCAGTTCCTTTATTGCCTGTTCTTTCTTTTTCAGGGATTTAAGCGTTTCTGCAAGGTAGATTCTTGTAAGAAGATTATTCGGACATATTTCTTTTGATTTAAGTAGATATTGAAGCGATTTTTTCTTACTCCCCCCAAAAAGGCCTGGAACTTTGTAATAAAGTCGACCAAGCACCCTATATGCCCCCCCACAATCGTATTTCTCATCGATTCTCAAAACAGCATTCATTTCACGTTTAATAGGCTTTACAAGGAAAAGGCTCTTCATAACCCCACGAGCTTCACCGTAAACTCCGTAAAGAACTCCCAACCAGAAGTGAGCTTCCACTCTATCCGGATATTTAGCTGTTAATTTCTTTCCGAGATCTATTCCCTTCTGATAGAGTTTAATCTTCTCTTCTTTTGAGACTTCAGGTCTGTCCCCATAGTGATAAATAGCCTTCATTAGTCTCCATCCCGCCTCATAGGGATAAGTAGAAAGCTCTTTTTCGTAAATTTCCATCGCTTTTTTTATGGTCTCCACAGAATCCCTCTTGGCGAGAAGTTCATCTCCCTTCTGCAAGTCATTCTCCTGTGCCATTAACAAAAAGGGAACAATTAAAAATATAGCCAAAAATTTCTTGATCATAGAAACCTCCCTTTTATGGTTAACATTTTTAACTATATCTATTTTATTTTACTCTTACCAGAAGAAAGCCCTTCTTCCCTTTTCTCAATATTAAAAGCTTCCCTTCTATAAGCTGATGAGGTTCTATCTTAGAAGAAGGAGAATCAACTTTGATATTGTTAATGTAAAGTCCTCCAGAACTGATCAGTCTTTTAGCCTCCCCTTTAGACTTTACAAGCCCTGATATTGCTGCAAGTTCAGGGATTGTAAGGTTGGAAAGATTTTCCTTTTGTATTTCAAAAGAAGGAACATGATGGAAAATTTCCTCCAATTCCTTTAAGCTTAAACCTTCAAAGCTGCCACCAAAAAGCACAGCTGTAGCTTTTTGCGCCTTTCTAAGTCCTTCTTCTCCATGAACCATTCTTGTAATTTCTTCCGCAAGCTTCTTGTGCGCGACTCTTTTCTCAGGCCTTTCCTTAAGCTCTTCTTCGAGTTCATCTATTTCTTCCTTTGAAAGCAGAGTAAAAAATTTCAAATATTTTATGACATCTTTATCGTCTGCATTAATCCAGAATTGATAAAATCTATATGGAGAAGTAATTTTTTCATCCAGCCAGATAGTTCCTTCCTCAGTTTTCCCGAATTTTGTCCCAGTAGCTGTTGTTACAAGAGGGAAAACTATTCCGTAAGCTCTTCCTCCTCTCACCTTCCTTATCAAGTCTATACCCGCAGTTATGTTTCCCCACTGGTCACTACCACCCATCTGAAGAATGCAATTGTAATTATCGTAGAGATAAAGAAAATCGTAGGCCTGCAAAAGCATGTAGGAAAACTCGGTGAAGGAAATTCCTTCTCCCTCCAGCCTTCTTCTTACAGATTCCTTGGAAAGCATGTAGTTAACAGTAAAATTTTTACCAATATCCCTCAAAAACTGGATAATTGAAACATTTGCCGTCCAGTCGTAATTGTTTACAATTAAGGCAGGATTTTCACCTGTAAAGGACAGGAATCTTTCCAGCTGTCTTTTAATACCTTCTTGATTTCTCCGAAGCACATCTTCAGAAAGCAGAATTCTTTCTTTTGACTTCCCACTAGGGTCTCCTATCATGCCGGTAGCTCCTCCCACCACTGCTATAGCTGTATGACCATGTCTCTGGAGGTGAACAAGCCCCATTATGGGAAGGAGAGAACCTACATGCAGGCTTTCCGCAGTAGGGTCAAATCCTATATATCCCGTAACATGGCCAGAGGACAGAGCTTCTCTGGCTCCTTCTGATTCCTGATAAATGAACCCTCTCCAGAGAAGTTCCTGATAGAGGTTCATATTATCTCAAATGGTATTACAACCTTAACCTCTTTCCCCCTGATCTGGTCCTTAATTTTTACTTCAAGCTCGTAGTTCCCCTTCTCTAATGGTTTTCCGTTGGCCCTCTTAAAGACCAGTGGTTGGTCTACAATTCCTCTACCACCTCTTCCTCTGAGAGGAAGGGTTCTGTATTCAACTACTTTTTTACCATCTTTGTTTATCTGAAAATGCACCTCTCCCTGAGCCATGCCATCTTCTTTTTCTCCGACTCCGTAAACAAAAAAGAAAAGTTCCGGATGTTCTTCAGCTTTAAATTTATTTTCGAGATAAGGAAGGAATTTTCCTCCCCCAATGTAAAATGCTTCAGGAACAACAGTTATCCCCAGCAGTGGTTGTGCTCTTTCGAATCTCTTCATGAAGAAAGGAGTGGACCAGGTAATCTCCTTTTCTCTCAACACCTCTGGAACATTCAGGTCGAAAATAGCTGTTCCCACATCCTTCCCATCTTTGTCACCTATAGCAAAAACCGTCTTAAACTTTCCTGGAAGGATGGAAAGTGAAACCGTAAAGAACTCTCCTGTATATGAATAAAATGGTGCAATATGGTCTATAATCAGTTTGCCTTCATTTCCACCGTTTTCCTTGTAAAATCTCATAAAGAGATAATATGTTTTCTCAAGATTTTTTGGCAACTCAGCTTTAAAAAGAATAACATGATAAACTGTTCCCATAGGAGCCGCAAACGAATAGGATTTAAGATACTGTATATTGTAAATTCCATTACCTTTGCCTTCCTCATAAACTTTTTCAATAGCGTTTGCAATTTTCTTTGGGAATTTCTCCTTATTCTTTGCAGCTGTAACTGGTAAAACCAGAATTGCTACAAGAATAAGCAATAATAATTTTCTCTTCATTTTTTCCTCCTTTTTCCCTTTAAATTTTTAATTTATATCTCTTTTTCCCTTCATTCTGTCCAATAACATCCTGCACCACTATGTCCAGGATGTAAACCCCTTTTAAAGGAGCTATATTAAGTGGAATAGTGACCCTTTTCTCTGGATCTTTTATATCTTTTTCTTTCACTTCAAATTTCATCTCCTGAGCAAAACTTTTTTGAACACCGGTCTTTGCATTAGTATAATAAAATTCAAGCTTAATGTCTGCATAGAACTTCCCATCTTTCTTCTTAAAAGATAGGGCACTTAAAGGTATATGAACATATAGTTTTTTGCCTTTCAAGTCCACATCAGCCGATATAGGTAAGGGACCTTCTTGATTTGACTTAATCCCAAAATCTTTTTTCGATTTGTCCAGATAGTCAAGAAGTACAGGAGGAGGATTGATAAGCCTGTATTGACCGGTACCTCCCTCGTCAAGGAAAACAAGCACAAGTTTAAGGTCATCATAGTACCAGATCTCCCCATTAAGGTTACCTGTGCTCCCCAGACTGAATCTTGCTTGAGCGGACCATCGGGATGCGGCAATGTTGGCAGCATCCTCGTAGCTCATCATCCTCTGGTCCCTTTTAGATGGAGGTCCTAAAAGAACAAATATCCTCCCTCTATCAGTTAACCAACCCTTTTTGCCAGGTTCTCTGAAATATTTCTCTGCGGCTTTTAATCTCTTGTAATAAACTTCTCGGGCCTCGTTTTGGGGTGTTGATGGGTCAGGGTTTCTTTTTTCCCAGAATTTTTCAACAAACTGTTGAAGCCCTTTTTCATCTTTTATTGATTTAAACTCCTTTTCTTCTTGCTTAGTCATTATAAGACGAAGCTCATCATAAAGTTTCTGTTTGACTTTGTCGAAACCTGTTGCTGAAAGGATAAACAAAGCAGTTAAAAGCAGAATCAGTACTTTTCTCAATTTTTTCCTCCTTTATTTCTTTTTTACTCCTTTTTGTTCCTTCAGGGCTTCTTCAAGATATTTTATAGACTCTCGCACTGTTTGAGCTCTTTGAGAATCCTTATCCATCTCAAGATACTTATTGAAAGTATCTATCGCCTCCTGAAATTTCATAATAGCCATATATGTAAGTCCCAATTGATAAAGGCCATCGAGATAGTCTGGTTTTATTTCCACACATTTTTTATAGTGTTGAAGGGCAAGGTCATATTTTCCATTATTGTAATAAATGGTTCCGATATTGTACAAAACTACAGGATCATCTATTTTGTTGATATCAATCTTTCCATACCATTTCATGGCCTCATCCTGATTGCCTAAATTCAGGTAAGCATTACCTATTCCCATAAGTGCAGGGACATAGTCCGGATTCTTTTCCAGGACCTTTTTATAAGCTTCTATAGCTTTATCATATTGCTCCATCTGGAAATAACAATTTCCCACATTAAGGTAAATTATATAGGCATCAGGATTATGTTCCAGTATCTTCTTATAAGCTTCAAGAGCCTCCTGGTATTTACCCTCTTTGAATAGTTTATTCCCATCTTCCAGAGCCTTCTCTAGTTCAGGTGTTATAACCAACCCCTTAATTTTCTTTAGTTTGATATCTATTTCAGGATTTCTCCCTATTTCTTTTACTTCCACCGTTATCTTTTTTGGCTCATATCCAATTTTGTAAAAATCGATATACCAGGTACCTCCTCTTATCCAAAGAGCCTTCCATTCGCCCTTTTTATCAGTTTTAACTGTAAATCCAGAGTCTGCTCTTACCGAATACAGCTTAACCTCCACTCCCTCAATGGGATTACCCTGTTCATCGTAAACATGTCCCACCAACCTACCTCTACCCCTGTAGGCCTGGGAAAAAGACAGGGTAACTAAAAAAACAAACACCAGCAAATAAACTATTCCTTTCTTTTTCATTGAACCCTCCTTATATCAGCCCGGAGGCCAGCCCATATTCCTGCCGCCAAGCAAATGCAGGTGTAAATGTAAAACTACCTGACCTCCCTGAGGGCCAGTATTTATAACTATTCTGTAACCTTTATCTAGTTTTAATTTTTCAGCAATTTTTCGGGCAGTAAAAACCCATTCTCCAAGAAGCTTTGCATCCTCCTCTGTAGCTTCATTAAGACTTTCAATATGTTTCTTGGGGATTACTATTATATGAACTGGAGCCTGCGGGTCGATGTCATGAAACGCAACAAAATTTTCATCCTCGTACACTTTCTTTGATGGAATTTCTCCCTTAACAATCCTGCAAAAAATACATTCACTCATTGCATTCTTCTCTTCCATTATCCCTCCTTTATACTCGCTCCTATTGAGCGAAGCTTTCCAAAGAAGTTTTCATATCCTCTCATCAAATGAAAAATATCTTTAATTTCAGTTTCCCCCTCTGCTACAAGACCAGCTATTACAAGAGAAGCAGATGCTCTCAAATCAGTAGCTAACACTGTATTTCCTTTCAATTTTCTCACACCTTTTATTATAGCTTTTCCTCTGTAAATTTCAATTTCAGCTCCCATCTTATTGAGCTCTCTGGCATGATTAAACCTTTCAGGAAAAATGTTCTCTATTACCTCTGATTCTCCATCTGCAAAATTCATAAGAACCATAAATTGAGCCTGCATGTCTGTTGGGAATCCCGGGTATTCCTTTGTTTCAATTCGCAATGGTTGGAACTTTTTACTACCCTTTATCATAATAGAAGAACTCTTAATTGAAAACTCCACTCCCGTTTCTCCAAGTTTTTCAAGAACTGCTTCCATATGGGAAGGATTGCAATTGACAATCTCCAGAGAATCCGAAGCCACGGCTCCCACCACAAGGAAAGTTCCCGCCTCTATTCTGTCAGGAATAACAGAGTGGACGGTTCCGCACAGTTCCTCAACCCCTTCTATGTAAACTCCTTCTTTTTGCCACTCTATTTTAGCTCCCATCTTTTTTAACATGTTTGAAAGGTCAATCACCTCAGGCTCCATTGCTGGATTCTCTATAAATGTCTCTCCTCTTGCCAGGGAGGCAGCCATAATAACATTTTCAGTACCTGTGACTGTTATCCTCGGAAATCTTATTCTTGTCCCGTGAAGCCTTCGAGCCTTTGCAACAACTTTATTGGTCTCTTCAATTATTTCCGCTCCCATTTTCTTCATAGCCATAAGATGAAAGTTTATGGGCCTTTTACCTATAGAACACCCTCCTGGCCACAGTATCTCCGCCCTACCAAACCTCGAAAGCATAGGACCCAGGATTAATACTGATGCTCGCATAGCTTTGAAAAGCTCTTCTCTTGGAGTGCCAATTATCTTCTCGGTTCTTATCTCAATCTTCTCCCCCACATAAATCTCTGCACCTAGCTCCATTAGCAACTCCAGCATGGTTTCCACGTCCTTCACTCTGGGAACTTCAAGTAGAGTTACTTTATGGGAAGTTAAAAGGCCGGCAGCCAGTTCAGGAAGGGCAGCATTTTTCGCACCTGAAATTTTGACTTTTCCCTTGAGTTTAGTTCCCCCTTCAATCAAAACAGAATTCATTTCCTCGTCCTCAGTATTTGTAAATGTTCTTTATAGTTTCTCGAAAAAACATGAGAAGGCCCCACAGCCATGAAATATATGTAATCTGTATCTGCTGGTTGAAGTGCAGCCTCTATGGAACTTAACCCTGGACTACAGATAGGACCTGGAGGCAGGCCCTTGTGTAAATAAGTATTGTAAGGGGACCTCACAGTTTTATAGTGCTTACGAAGCAATCTTCCCCTCCATATCCCCATTTTTTTCATTGCATATACCACTGTAGGGTCACATTGAAGAGGCATTCCTAATCTTAACCTGTTATGAAAAACTGAAGAGATCAAAGGTTTCTCTTCATCTAAATATGTTTCCTTTTCTATAAGAGATGCAAGGGTAACCACCTGTCTCACCGTCCAACCCATTTGCTTTGCTTTTTCCCTAAGAGAAGGATTGAACTTCATCTTAAACGTGGCTACCATCTTTTTCACTACAAAAGAAGCAGTAACTCCTTCCGGAAAAATGTATGTATCAGGGAAAAGATACCCCTCGAGATTCCTGGCTTCAGGATCAAGGTCACTTATCAGCCAGTAATTCCTGGCAGCTTTTTTAAATTCTTCCTCTGGAACATAATCTGAAAAAAGCCGGGCAGTTTCTTCAATAGTCAGACCTTCTGGAACTGTAATTTTAAATTTCGAGATGTCTCCTCTTACCAGCTTTCGCAGAACATCTATGGTTCTAAGTGGCTTTGAAAAAGAATAAATACCAGCTTGAATAGGTTTATTTTTGAAAAATATCCTGTAGAAAAAAAGAAACATTCTTGAACTTTTTATAATCCCCTTCTGCTCCAGAATTTCCCCCACTTTTTTTACCGGGGTTCCAGCCTCTATCTTTACTTTTTTTATCGGCTCACGATAACCCTTGTAATAATTGTGATACTCGCTAAGGAAAAAATACGCTAAAAAGGCAATCAATGCCAGGGCAAAAACTGAAAAGTATTTCAAAAACTTCATTTTTTCTTCTCCTTCAAATAAGCATCCAATATTATAGCAGCAGCTACAGCATCTCGTTTACTCTTTCTTTCTTTCCAGTTCTGTCCTTTCCCTCTTAAGATAGAATCAGCATCTTCCGTAGAATAACGTTCGTCCACCAGTTCAATTTCGAGTCCGGCGGATTCTAATTCCTTGACGAACTCTTTCACTTTTCTCGCCTGTGTCCCTTCCTTACCGCTCAAAAGCAGAGGAAGTCCAACAACTATTTTTACTGTCTTCATCTTTTTTGCAAGCTCTATAATGTAGGCAACATCCTTCCCGCTACCCTTCCTTTTATACGTTTCAAGAGGATATGCAATTGTTCCTGTAGGGTCAGAAACTGCTATACCAATTCTTTTATCCCCTACATCCAAAGCTATTACCCTGCCTTCTTCCATTTTTCCCACCTTTCAAAACCTAACTTTATAAGCCTTCTTATAAGTTCCTTAAAGGGGACCCCGCTTGCTTCCCAGAGTTTTGGAAACATACTTATTTCTGTAAATCCCGGAATTGTGTTGATTTCATTCACAAATATACTGTTTTCTTGCAGAAAAAAGTCAACCCTGGCAAAACCCCATGCTTCCACGGCTTTAAAGGCTCTTATGGCAAAATTTTTTATTTTTTCTTCCACTTCTTTCGACAATTTTACAGGGATCTTGAACCTGGTTTTCCCCTCTATATACTTATCCTCATAATCATAAAATTCTCTGTAGGGAATGACTTCTCCGGGAAGGGAAGCCTGAGGGTCTTCGTTTCCCAGAACTGAACATTCTATTTCCCTTGCCTTAATGCCCTGTTCAACGAGAATTTTATAATCATGGGAAAAAGCTCTTTTTAGAGCGTCTCCCAGCTGATTCCAATCTTTGACTTTTGAAATCCCAACGCTGGAACCAAGATTGGCTGGTTTTACAAACAAAGGCAAGTTAAATTCTCTTTTGATATCTTCCATATTAATTCTTTCCCATTTCCTTAAGACTCTGTACTTAACCACAGGAAGGCCTTCTTTTTCAAAAGCCATCTTCATGAATGCCTTGTCCATTCCGAGCGCCGAACCTACTACTCCTGAGCCAACATAAGGGACACCAGCAAGCTCCAAAAGGCCCTGTATTGTACCGTCTTCTCCATACGGCCCATGCAGGAGGGGAAAGTAAATATCTATTTCAACACTCAAATTCTCGCCCTGCCAGGGAAGGAAAGAAAACTCCTTTCCATTTTCAAGCTCCCAGGGAGATTTTACAAATTTCCATCTTCCTTCTTTTGTAATAAAAATAGGTACGGGTTCGTATTCTTCCGGGAAGTTCTTAAAAACAGAAGTAGCCGAAACTATTGAAACCTCGTGCTCTGAGGATTTACCTCCAAAAATCAACCCCACTCTTTTCATAAAGCCTCCTGTAGATTTTTCTCTTCATAAGGATAAATTTCACGTAATTTCTTGTTTGCTTTATGGGAATAAGTTCAATAAAAGTATTAGTATCTTCACATGGAAGAAGCTCTTTCCATCTATTCACCCTTTCTATACCGGCATTATAAGCGGCAAGAGCTAAAACAATATTCCCATTATAATAATTCAAAAGTTCGGAAAAATGCCTTATTCCAACTTTTAAGTTCTCGACTGGGTCATAAGGATTGGAAAACTCTGCGTTCATTCTTATTACAGTACTTTTGAACGTGAATTTCATAAGCTGCATGAGACCAATTGCCCCTGCTGAAGACCTTGCTTCGGGATTAAAAAGACTCTCTTGATGTATTAAAGCAGCAAGCAAATAGGGATCGATCCCATTCCTATAGCTTATTTTTCTTATTTTATCCTCGAAGGGGAAAGGATAAAGGACCCTGAGAGTTTCTTCATCTTCAATCGGAGTTCCTCCCAGCGATTTTCTGATCAGTCTAATGCCGCTTAAATAATCTCCCTTTAATGATCTTAAAACTCCATCCAAATACTGAAGAAGTGGAGAGTCTTTTTTTCTCCTTAAAAACTCCAGTTCTTCAAGAGCCTCCTGGTAAAGGAAAACCCCTTTTAAAAGAGCTGCTTTTCTCAGGTGAATTTCCTCGTAAAAAGAGGGAGAGGAAAAATTCACCACAGCAATTTTAAATTCATTTCTAACAGGTACTTTCTCTTTTCTCAGGCAGTAATCTCTCAATTTTAAATATCTTTTTGCCGAGTCAGCAAATTTTCCATGGGGGAATGCGGTCAGATATTCCTTCATATAATTAAACCCCTTTTCCTCAGGGTAATAAAACATTGCGAGCTGCCATAAATAATCCTGATAAAGACCCGCTTTCTTCATCTGCCGTTGGAGAGAAATGGCTCTTTTTATAGAGCCAAGCCTGAGGTATGCTCTAAACTTCAAATACAGTTCCTTGGAGGAACGAACTGACCGCAACAATCTTACTACTGTTCTATATTTCCTTGCATAGAAATATGCTCTTGCCAGGGAGTACCTATCAAGGTGTCTGGCCTCAGAAATTGCGCTTTTCCATTGCCCTTTAGAGAAGAAAACATTATATCTTTCTCTATGGCACTGTCGAGATTTCTTATTAATCCTTATACCCAGCTCTTTCGCCAGCAATGGATGTTTACAAAAAATAATTTTCTCAATACCTTCTTCGTTGAGCTTCCATCTTAACTTTAGCGTCTCCTCTTCCTTTAACTCATTTACAGGAATTTTCTCTAATATAGCCTTGTTCGGACAATTCTCAATTAAAAAAGCCAACGCTAAATGTCTTGGAGCACATTTTTCAGGAATTCTCAATAATTCACTGCATGCATCTGGATATCCTGCTTTAAATTTTGCGATTCCCCTGAAATATCTTTTCCAGCAAATCAGTTCTCCGTCACTGTATGAAAGAACTTTTAAGGCCTCAGCTGGCTTTGAATAATTTATCAAATCTTTAACTTTTCTTAGGGTTAAGGCTTCTTTCGTAGGAATTACATCAAGATACTGCAGAGGATGAAATTGTGCCTTTTTTTCCTTCTCATGAATAAAAAAATATTTTAGAAATACAGACAAACCCGCTAATACCAGAACAAACAATAGGAACAGAAATTGCCTGAAAATCTTCATACACCAGGATATCCCTGAAGAAGTGTTGGATCTCCACCTGCCAATTTATCAAGAAGCTCTTTGTATAAATAATCAATCTTCACTCTTGGGTCAACCTTCCTTTTATAAATTTCTATAGCGAGCTTTATCTCATCCTTCAGTTCGTTGTAAATGTTACCCTTTCGTTTTCCCTCTTCTATTTTCTCTGCATTGTAAAGCATTATATCCGAAACCAGGACTTTAGCCTTCCTTCTTGCTACTTCGTGCAATTTACGCTCTTCCTCAGTCATTGCGGGAATCTCGCCAGTTTCAGTTCTTGAAACCTTTTCTTCCTCCTCAACCTCGACAATTTCAGGCGCTTTTTCTTCTGCAACTACTTCTAACTCCTCGTCAGGCGTAGTCTTTATTTCCTCTTCTAATGTTGGCATCCTTCTTGCGGTATCTTCACCAACTCTCGTAGAAGTTTCGGTCTTCTTTTCTTCAGCAACAACATATTTAGCAGCTTTCTTTTCTTTCTTTTCCTTCAGATACTTACTCCGAACAGGAAGCAACTCTACCATTGCTTCTGCATAGCTCACGAGAATTTCAATTTCTTCGGGATTTCTTATGGTAGATTCATCAGGTAATTCATCGCAATACACAAGGCCAACGGGTTTTCCTTTAACCACTATGGGCAATATTAAAACCTGAGATGGTCGTTGCCCGCCAAGAGCAAGCATAACTTTATCATCGCCGATTTCCTTTGGAAACTCTCCTATATATATCTCATGGGATTCAATTACCTTTCCTAAGGTAGTTTTAGAACTAACTGGTATTACTATTCTTCTGAAGTCTAACTCTTCCATATTTTCAAATCCCCTCCCATCCCAGCCTATAAGGTTATTTTCCTTTACCACAAATAATAGAACTCTATTTGTAAGTCTTGATACAGCCTCAAGGAGATGGGTTATTAATCGGCTTTGGGACACTTCCTCTCTCATACTTCTTACACCAGCAATTAGATAAACAGTATTGGAAGGCTTAACTGCTTCTCCACCGGCAAGAGGAATTATATTTATTATAGGCTCTATGTTTTCCGGTACTTCCGGTGAAAGGTCTACCTTAATATGAAGATTGAAATCATCAAGTGCCTTCTTCACAGTTTCGGTAAAATTCTCCCACCCTTTACTTAAAAGCTCCTGTCTTTTCTTTAGTAGAGAGTTAAAATGCTCTAAAATTTCCTTTCTTAGTTCTTCTTTATCCATTATATCCCCCTAAAGTCCTGACTTATATTTTGCCTCTCTAATATATGGACTATCAGGATACAAACTAATAAGCTGATTGTAAGATGATATAGCTTCTTTTTCTTTGCCAAGCTTAAACTGGCATCTTCCCATATGAGCAAGCAAAGCGTCATATGGAAAATCCTCATCCTCGTTATTAACTTTTTGCCACACCTTTATAGCTTCTTCACAGTTTCCTTTTTCTGCAAGAAGTTCTCCTTCCATAAAATAAAGATAGTTACGCAAGATTCCTTTATGGGGGGTATTGCGAATTGTTTCAATGGCCTTATCATTTTTTTTCTCATCCGCAAGTTTAGCCGCCTTTATTAGAGCTTTCATCTGAGGAAAAGGAGTGGGAAACTTTTCAAGAACAGGTTCCTTGCCTGATGCTATATACTTCCCTATAAGAAAATTGGCTTTCTTTTCTCTTGACAGCATGTAAGCCTTATATGAAAATCCAGCTATTAATACCACCAACACTATTACCAGAGTAACCGCTAATTCCCTCCAGTATGGTGAAACAGCTTTAATAAAACTGATCATGAAGGTTGAAAACTCATCTTTTTTAATCTTATGTCTTTCTGACCTCTTCATTTTTCCTCCATTTATTGAATTATATAAAACGCCTTATCAGGTGTAAAGAATATTAACTCTTTTTAATCCCGCAGTTATCATTTCAATTTCCCCTGAATCGAAGAAATAAAGGCGACATTTAGGACAATAATCTACCGGAGTGTATGTTATAAAATTGAAAAATCTCCTCTGCATTGGTTTCCCGCAAAAAGGACACCTTAAGGGCTCTGTTGGGTCCACAGCCCTGGGAGTTGTTCCATAGGAAAAAAGTTTCTCCTTTTTTTCTTCTACAATTTTTTTTGTGTATTTAATTTCCTCAGCGGACAAATTATCCTCTTCCCTGGCTATTATTCTTAAGACCCTATCCTCTCTTACTATTATTCCTCCACACCTTCCGCATCTAAGAATGGGTACATTTTCATAATAAGTATAGAAAAGAGGGCCGTTGCATCTCGGACAATTTCCCTCAGTCGGTTTAAACCGTGATAATAGTTCCTTTAATGTAACAATTCCTGTTTTCCCTTTTATCTTAACTCCTTCGCCAATCCATGTTTTTTCCAGAAGTTCCTCCATGGAAAAAGGCCCCAACCACGTTTCATCCTTTTCAACCCACCATTCCCTTTTCGGAGAGGATACTTTCACCTTCTCGATGAGTTCTTTTTCTCCTACTCCAGCAAGTTCAAGCATAGTTTTTATTCTCTTTTTAACAGGAGGATGTGTGGAAAATATATTCCCTAAAAACCCGCTTATCTCATCAATTCCTTTTATGGTGGGATTCACTATAAAAAGTGAAGCCATTGCTGGATTATTAAAGGCTGAGATACCCCTTGTTCTATCCCTCGAAACCTTCCATAGAGCAGAGGCAAAGGAAAGAGGATTTCGGGTAAACTGTACTGCCATAGCATCTGCCCTTTCTTCAATTTCTCTTGAAATCAAAGAATTTATCAACCTGGAAAGGAATTCCACAAACATAAGGTAGATAAAAACCAGCCAGAACCCTCCTCCAATTCCCTTTTTCTTACTCCTGGAAGAAGAGCCTGCTGCAAGATAAAAAGATGCTGAAGAGAAAAAACTCAAGGTCATTACAAAGGTTGAAAGGATTCCCTTGTAATAAGAGTCACCGTTTAAATAATGGGCCATCTCATGAGCAATTACGCCTTGAAGCTCGTCCCTCTCAAGTGATGAAACTGCTCCCTCTGTTATTGCAATAATATTGAAAGCAGAGAAGGCATTTTTTGCAAGCACCGGAATGATATAAACTTCAGGAGGAGAAACCGTGGCAGCGACAGACATTTCATTAACAACATTTTCAACCTGTTTATGCTTGAGGTCATCTTTATCCGGCTTTTGAGCTTTTAAAATCTCAAGATATCTCAAAATTCTTTCCCTTCTGGCCCCTGCAATTCCAATAATGTATACCAGGATGGAAGCTAAAGCTGAAAGTAAGAGCAGCTCTAAGGGACTTGCTCCCCTTATCAAAAATCCAAATGAAGTTAACCGAAGAATCTCTAAAAGGCCAAAAAGAGAGAGGGTGAAAAATGGGAAGAATATAATAAAAAGTAGGGTTATTGCCCTCTTTTTCTTTCTCTGGATTTCCCAGAATGTGGTCTTCAAAATTTAACCTGCGGAGCTTCCCTATCCTCTTCCTCTTCTATTTTCCAGAAGGGATATTCCTTTAGCTTCATCTGAGATGCAACGATGGCATCAGGAATTCTCTTTATTGCCGTATTGAAAATCATAACATTGTCGTTATAGGCCTGGCGAGCAAAAGCTATGAGATTTTCAGTATTTCTGAGTTCCTCCATCAATTCCAGGAAATGTTGGTCGGCTTTCAGATTTGGATAATTCTCAACAACTAAAAGTAGTTGCCTTAGTGCCCTGGTAAGCTCTCCTTCAGCCTCTATTGACTCCTCTGGGGTCTTAGCTGAGGTAGCCTTTGCCCTTGCTTCAGTAACTGCTGTAAGAGTTTCCCTCTCATGAGCAGCATATCCCTTTACTGTTTCAACCAAATTTGGAATCAGGTCATGCCTTCTTTTTAACTGAACATCTATCTGCGCCCACGCATTTTCAACCTGCTGACGAAGGCGTATAAACTTATTGTAAGTTGCAAAATACCACAAAATTACAATGGCTGCAAGCCCCAATAAAATTAATAATGCAATCATTCTTCCTCCCTGTATTTTTTTATCAGAAGGGAAGCATTGGTTCCACCAAATCCAAAGGAATTGGACAGTGCATAATTCACTTCTGCTTCCCTTCCCATGTTGGGAACAAAATCAAGATCGCATTCGGGATCAGGATTTTCATAATTTATAGTGGGAGGAATGTAATCCCTTGAAACAGCGAGTATTGAATAAATAGCCTCTGCCGCACCCGCTGCCCCGAGCATATGTCCTGTCATGGATTTTGTGGAACTCACCGCCACTTTATAAGCATGTTCACCGAACACTTTCTTGATAGCCAATGTTTCAATTTTATCGTTCCATATAGTAGAAGTTCCATGAGCATTTATGTAATCCACCTCTGAAGGAGAAATCCCCGCATCTTCTATGGCATTTCTCATGGCCTTGGCAGCTCCATGACCATTCTGGTCAGGTGCTGTGATGTGATAAGCATCTGAACTCATACCGTAACCAGTAATTTCTGCAATTATATTTGCCCCTCTTGCCCTTGCATGTTCATAGTTTTCAAGGATTAGAACTCCTGCCCCTTCTGCCATCACAAACCCATCTCTATCCTTGTCAAATGGCCTTGAAGCCCTCTCTGGGTCATCGTTTCTCGTACTCAAAGCTCTCATTGCGCAAAATCCCGCAACAGAAAGCGGGGTTATTGTACCCTCGGCACCACCTGCTATCATTACATCTGCATCTCCTCTCTGGATTATTTTAAAAGCTTCCCCAATTGCATGGGTTCCTGTAGCGCAGGCGGTAACCACAGCTGAATTGGGTCCATAGGCCCTGTATCTTATGGCAATATGTCCGGATGCAAGGTTTATTATGACTGAAGGAATAAAGTAAGGAGAAACCCTTTTCCAACCTTTCTCTTTCAAAATTATAGTGTAATCTTCTATTTCTTTTATACCGCCTATTCCTGCTCCTATTAGAACACCCATTCTTTCTCCCAGCTCCTCAGAAATTTTCAGACCCGACATCTTAAAGGCTTCGTCCGATGCAGCAATCGCATACTGGATAAACAAAGACATTTTCCTTGAGTCTTTTGCCTCTATCCATTTAAGAGGGTCAAAACCCTTAACCTCTCCTGCAATCTGTGTAGGGAGGTCAGAGGGGTCAAAGCGGGTTATTCTACCTACCCCGCTTTTCCCCTCTCTTAAAGATTTCCAATTTTCTTCTACTCCAATTCCTATCGGAGAGACAATTCCTATTCCGGTTACTACAACTCTCCTTTTCATAATCCTTTCTTTTTAGCAATGTAGTTCACTATGTCCCCTACTGTAACTATCTTCTCCAGATCCTCGTCGGGTATCTCAATTTCAAAAGTTTCCTCGAAATCTGCAACGAGATCTGGAATATCGAGGGAATCTGCACCAAGGTCCTCAATTAGCTTTGCATCTGGAACTATTTTGGACTCTTCCACTGTAAGTTTGCTGGCTATAATTTCCCTAACCTTCTGTGCAATTTCATTTTTTGTCATTTTACCCTCCTTATATTTTTTTCAAATATACAGTCCTCCATTGACTCTTATGACTTCACCTGTAATGTAGGAAGCCTCATCACTCAAAAGGAAGGCTACTACTGATGCAATCTCCTCAGGAGTGGAAAACCTTCCCAGTGGTATAGCTTTAAAATACTCCTCTTTCACCTTTTCCGGCAATTTTTCTGTCATAGGGGTAATCACAAAACCAGGCGCAACTGCGTTTACTCTTATATTTCGTGAGGCTACCTCCTTCGCAACTGACTTTGTAAATCCTATCAAACCAGCTTTCGAGGCAGAGTAATTAGCCTGTCCAGCATTTCCCATTTCTCCTACTACTGAAGCTATATTTACAATAGCACCTTCTCTTCTTCTTATCATTCCCTTAATAACCTCTCTTGTAACAAGGAAAGCCCCAGTTAAATTCACCTTCAATACTGTCTCCCAATCACTTAACTTCATTCTCATAAGAAGACCGTCTTTAGTTATGCCTGCGTTGTTCACAAGAAAATCTATTTTCTCATCCTTTTCAATAATAGTTTTTACCCCTGATATCACTTCCTCTTCCGAGGTAACATCCATTTTAACAGGATAAGCACCTATAGCAGAAGCAGTTTCCTTTAACATTTCTTCGTTAATATCAGCTATCCAGACCTTAGCGCCTTCTTTAATTAACCTTTCTGCTATTGCCTTGCCTATACCTCTACTTCCTCCCGTAATTAATGCTATTTTACCATTAAATCTCATTTTCTCCTCCATTTTACCACAGCTGCGCCCCATGTAAAACCAGCGCCGAAGGCGGCCAGAAGAATTATATCTCCCTCCTTTATTTTCCCCTCCTTATAAGCTTCCCACCATGCAATTGGAATTGAAGCTGCGGAGGTATTACCATATTTTGCTATATTAGAAAAAACCCTGGAAGGGTCTATTCCGAGTCTTTCTCCTGTAGATTCCGTTATTCTCTGATTTGCCTGGTGTGGAATGAAAAGGTCTACCTGATCCACAGAAACTCCGGCTTTTTCCAGAGCTTCTTTTGAAATAGCTGGCATCTTTGTTACTGCATATTTAAATACTTCCCTCCCATTCATTTTTACATAATGAAGCCTATTTTTAACAGTATATTCTGAGGCCGGCATACGACTTCCTCCAGCAGGCATGTAAAGAAGCTCTCCTTTACTACCGTCTGATCTTATCTCTATAGACAGGATACCCTCTTCCTCAGAACGGGTAAGAACTGCAGCCCCAGCTCCATCTCCAAAAAGGACACATGTACTTCTGTCGGTCCAATCTGTTATTTTACTTAGCTCTTCAACCCCCATTACGAGTGCAGTACTATATTTTCCTGCTCTTATAAAGGAGTCCGCTATATTCATGGCATACAAAAAACCAGAACAACCAGCAGAAATATCGAAGGCGGGTGTTTCTCCCATTCCAAGCTCTGAAGCCACGATACAACCTGTGGAAGGGAACATCATATCAGGGGTAACGGTGGCAACAATAACAACATCTATATCAGACGGCTTCATTCCTGCATCTTCTATAGCCATTCTTCCTGCTTCTATGGCGAACTTGGAACTTGGTTCGTCTTTCTTAGAAATTCTTCTTGTTTTAATTCCCGTTCTTGTAGTTATCCATTCATCTGAGGTATCAACCATTTTTTCAAGATCCTGGTTGGTTAGGATCTTTTCAGGAAGCGAGGCTCCCAAGCCTTTTACTACTACTCCCATTGCTCCTCCTTTCTCCAGTTTCTATCCAGTCCTCAAACTCCTCCATTGCCTTTCTACATTTCTTCCGAAATCCCACCACAGGTAATCTATGCGAAAACAATATAGCATTTTCTATAGCCCGCCCACTGCTTCTACCATGTGCAACAATGATGTTTCCTTTAAAACCAACAAGCAAACCTCCTCCGTACTTTGAGTAATCCAATCTATCTTTTAAAGCTTTGTAGGCTCCCCTTGAAAGGATATATCCAATTTTATAAACAAAACTTTTCGAAAGTTCTTCCTTCAGGAACTTAACAAATAGCTCTCCCAAACCTTCAGCCAGCTTTAAAACAATATTTCCCACAAAACCATCGGTCAGCACAACATCTGCCCTATCATTAAACATCTCTCTGCTTTCTATGTTTCCATAAAAATCAAATGGGCTTTCCTCAAAACTCTTATAAACTTCTTTCAAAACTCGATGACCCTTCGAAGCTTCTTCTCCAATATTAAGAAGAGCAACTCTTGGATTTTTGCGACCGAGAATCTCTCTGGCAAAAATAACCCCTATAAGTGAATTTATTCTATAATCCCTGGGTTTGGTATAAACATTTGCTCCTGCATCTATCAGGACGAATTCACTACTCCTGGAAGGCAGAACCACTAAAATTGCTCCTCTATCAACACCTTCTTCTGTGCCCACAATTTTTCTTGAGAGAGCTACAACAGCTGCAGTGTTTCCAGCCGATAGGAAACTATCTATTTCTCCCTTAACAAGAGCCTCCAGCCCAAGGTGCAAGGAAGTTTCTTTCTTCCGTCTTAGAAGAGAAATAACAGATTCCCCCATTCCCACTACTTCCGATGCATTCTTTATTAGGATGTTTCCAGTAAATTCGTATTTACTTAGTTCCTTACGAATTAAATTCTCTGCTCCGAAAATCACAAATTCAACATCAGGGAGCTTCCTTGAGGCACTCACTACTCCCTCAACAATGTTGATGGGGGCAAAATCTCCGCCCATTCCATCAACGCCTATTCTCATTATTCAGCGTACTCCTCCATCGGTTGAATAACCATTTTACCCTTATAATATCCACAATAGGGACAGGGTCTATGAGGCATGTAAGCATTCCCACATTTGGGGCATATTGCCAGAGTAAGCATTTCAAGATGCTGGTGAGATCTTCTCTTGCCTTTTCTTGATTTAGAATGACGTCTTTTAGGCTGTGCCATTTTTCACCTCCAGTAGTGTTTTTAATGGAGAAAGCCTTGGGTCAATAATCTTCTCACTGTGACCACAATCCATCTTATTCCTGTTGACTCCACAAACCGGACAAATACCCTTACAGTCCGGCTTACAAAGCGGCTTCATAGGAATGGAAAGATTAATTTGATCGGAAATTAATCTTTCCACCGCAATCTTCCCTTCCCTGTAAAAAGTGGTATCCATATCTCCTTCCTCAAGAGAGATTTCTCCTTCACTGAGATAATAAATTGGGAGAACGTGTAAATTAAAGGAAGAATCTACAGTATAAGGAAATTCTTCAGCACAACGACTGCATGTAAGGATGATTTTAGCATTTACAGAACCCCAGGCTCTCACCCTATCTCCCTTCCTTTTAAATTTAATGTGAGCTTTTACAGGGCCCTCTGTTCTGCCTTCAACAAGCAAAACTTTATTTATGACTATATTTAAATCTAATTCCAAGCCCTTAGGCGGTATTTTTTCAACTTCCAGAAACATCTTATTATTGTAATTATTAAGGATTAAACTGTCAAATTTCCCTTTCAGCAGGACCGTCGTATTCGTGATCGACAGGGTCTATTTTTCTCATGGGCTTCATCCTGGTTTGTTCCTCATAAATGTGGGCAATAAGTCCTGGGGTTCGGGCCATAATAAAGAAAGCATTCCCGAGCTCTGGAGGAAAACCAAGTTCACAAAGAATTGCAGCTATAGCTCCATCTACATTTATTGGAAGTCTTTTTCCTTTTATCCTCTCTATTGAATCTGCTATGGCTTGGGCTGTTTTTACATACTTCCCGTAAAACCCAAGTTCCCTGGCTAACTCAAATAATTTTGCAGTTCTGGGATCATTTTTATGATATCTATGACCAAAACCGTATATAACCTTCTTTGAAGAGAGCTTTTCCTCTACAAATTTTTCAGCGCTTTTTTCTATGTCATCGCCCATCTCAACAATTTCCAGATATTGCTTCATGGCATTCTCTATAGCACCACCATGATACTTATAAATGGCTAGTATCCCACCTGCCAGAGCTGCATTAAGAGGAGAACCTGTAGAAGCAATGGTTCTGGCTGCAAGCGTTGAGGGAGGTGTAGCCCCATGGTCTATGGAGGATACAAGAATAGCATCTACCATTTTCCCTGTATTTTCATCCGGAAGTTCTCCTTTTAGAATTAGATAAATAGCTTGAGGAAAGCTTATTTTTCCCATCAAACGGTCAACCCTATAACCTCTTACCGAAATTTTATTCGGCTCAATCTTTGTTATAGCTGTTTTCCAGTGATTTTCACCCATTAGGTTCCCTCCTCCCATGAATTCAAATATTTTTTCTGTTCCTCAGTAAGCTCATCTATTTCAATGCCAAGGGACCTGAGCTTCAGTAATGCTATGTTCCTATCTATTTCCTCTGGAACTCTGTAAACTTTCCTTTCAAGCTTTGTTGCATTTTCTTTAAGATAAACGACTGAAAGAGCCTGGTTGGCAAAACTCATATCCATAACAGCAGCAGGATGGCCTTCTGCGGCAGAAAGGTTAATCAGCCTTCCCTCTGCCAGCAGATAAATTCTGCGGCCATCATCTAATTTATATTCTTCCACAAACTCTCTTATCCTTCTCTTGGAGACAGCTATTTCTTCAAGAGAAGGAATGTCTATCTCCACATTAAAGTGACCAGCATTGGCAACAATTGCTCCATCTTTCATAGCAAGAAAATGTTCCTTTCTAAGAACATGCTTATCTCCAGTAACAGTAACAAAAATATCTCCCAGCTTTACTGCATCCTCCATCTTCATAACCATAAATCCATCCATATTCGCTTCAAGCGCCCTCAAGGGGTCTACTTCAGTAACTATAACTTTTGCGCCGGCTCCTCTGGCCCTCATAGCAACGCCTCTACCACACCATCCATAACCTGCCACCACAAAATAACTGCCGGCAATAAGATAGTTGGTCGCTCTTAAAATTCCATCTATTGTGCTCTGGCCTGTTCCGTACCTATTGTCAAAAAGGTGCTTGGTATAAGCATCGTTTACTGCAATTATTGGATAAGCAAGAACACCATCCTGTGCCATTGCTCTGAGTCTTATAACCCCTGTGGTTGTCTCCTCTGTTCCCCCTATCACCCTCTTTAGAGCTTCTCCTCCCTTCCTGTGAAGTGTGGAAACCAGGTCCGCTCCATCATCCATTGTTATAACAGGTTCTATCTCGAGCGCACTTTCTATATGCTCATAATAGGTTTTCTCATCTTCTCCTTTTATAGCAAAAACAGGGATATCATAATGTTTCACGAGGGACGCGGCCACATCATCCTGAGTGGAAAGAGGATTTGAAGCTGTAAGTGTAACCTCTGCTCCGCCCTCCTTTAGAGTTATCATTAAGTTTGCAGTTTCTGTTGTGACATGTAAACACGCTGCTACTCTAATACCTTTAAGGGGCTTTTCTCTGGAAAAATCCTCTCTGATTTTTCTAAGAACAGGCATCTGAGCCTCAGCCCATTCTATCCTCAATTTACCCTTTTCAGCAAGGGAAACGTCTTTTACATGGTACTTCATACTTTCACCGCCTCCAGCAGGTCTTTAATCTTATCTGTCTTTTCCCAGGTGAATTCTGGTTCACTCCTTCCAAAATGTCCATATGCTGCAGTTTTCTTATATATAGGTCTTCTGAGATTGAGATGTTCTATCATTCCTTTTGGAGTCAGAGGAAAGACTTCCCTTACTGCCTTTTCAAGCAAGGATTCGGGAACTCTCCCTGTCCCGTGGGTGTTAACAAGCACCGAAACGGGCTCTGCAACACCTATAGCATAAGCTATCTGAACAGTAACCTCGTCAGCAAGTTCCGACGCAACGATGTTCTTTGCTATATAGCGTGCCATATAGGAAGCAGAACGGTCAACCTTTGTGGGGTCCTTACCCGAAAAGCAACCGCCTCCATGAGGTGCTCTTCCTCCATAGGTATCAACAATTATTTTTCTTCCGGTAAGACCGGTATCTCCCATAGGTCCCCCAATAACAAATTTTCCTGTAGGATTTATGTAAAACCTTGTTTTTTTGTCAATCATTCCTTCTGGAATTATAGGCTTTATAACATGTTCTATTATCCCTTCCTTTATATCATCAATGGTAACTGAAGGTGCATGTTGAGCTGAAACTACAATAGCTTCTATTCTTACTGCTTTTCCATCCTCATATTCCACCGTCACCTGGGTTTTACCGTCAGGTCTCAGGAAGTCAAGAATTCCCTCTTTCCTCACATAAGCGAGCCTTCTTGCAAGCTTATGAGCCAGCATTATTGGTAATGGCATAAGTTCCTCTGTTTCCCTTACAGCATATCCGAACATCATTCCCTGGTCTCCTGCTCCTCCAGTATCAACTCCCTGGGCTATATCGGGCGATTGCTCATGAATTGAGGATATAACAGCACATGTTTCGGAATCGAAACCGAATTTTGCCCTTGTATAGCCGATTCCCTTTATTGTATCCCTAACCACCGTAGGAAAATCCACATATGTTTTTGTCGTAATCTCCCCGGCGATAAAAGCAAGTCCTGTTGTCACTATAGTCTCAACTGCTACCCTACCTGATGGATCATCTTTTAGAATAGCATCAAGAATTGCATCGGAAATCTGGTCAGCTATTTTATCTGGATGTCCCTCTGTTACTGATTCAGAAGTAAAAAAATGTTTTCTTGCCATAGACTACCTCCTTTTTTGATATGAAAGTAAAATTTAAAGCTTTATTATGAATTTGTCAAGTCTTATAACTCAGGCTTGGTGTTAAAATATTACTCAAATGTGGTTAAAACTCTTAATAGTACTTTCATTGCTCCTTTTACTCCTTGCTATAAAAGCTAATCTTTCCCTCTCTATCTTCCTTCCAGGCTTACTTCTTGCTTTTTTATTTAAAATGACCCCTACGGAAATAATTCACTCTACGTGGAAGTCCATTTCAGACTGGAATACCATAAAACTTCTTTTAATTATATTTCTAATTTTAATTTTGGTGGAAATCCAGAAAGAAAAAGGCTCTTTGCAGAAGCTTGTAAAAGGCATGGAAGGCCTTTTTGGTAATAAATGGATGACTATTACTCTTTCTCCTTCATTGATCGGACTTTTACCCATGCCTGGCGGTGCTCTGGTTTCAGCTCCTGTTCTCAACGAAGCTTTAGGAGAAGGAGAAGTATCTCCAGAATTGAAAACTTTTATTAATTACTGGTTCAGACATATCTGGGAATATTTCTGGCCTCTATATCAGGGATTTATTCTAACTGTCACAATTTTTGGAATTAAAACCATAGAGCTAATAAAAAATCAATTTTACTTTACGTTTATAGCAGCTGCTCTGGGCTATGTCTCCATGCTGATTTTTTTACCCAGACTAAAAAACGACATAAAAAAGGAACCCTTCATAATTTCAATAAAAACTCTTATAAAGGGAACCTGGGAAATCCTACTTATTATAATAATGCTGATTTTATTCCCCAGATTGGATATTCTGGTATCCCTTTCTATAGCTATTATTTCTTCCATTGTTATAAGTATCCCAAAAAGGAAAATATGGGGAATTATCGTAAGGGCATTTAACCTAAGAATCCTTCTATTGTTAGCATCAGTAATGATATTCAAAGGATACATACTAAATTCTGAACTTTCTTCTTTACTGAAAAACTCAATCTCCGGTTCTCACTCCCTCTTGGCATTCTTGATGGTTAGCATCCCCTTCTCACTGGGCTTCCTCACAGGAGTTAATACTGCCTTTGCAGGAATATCCTTCCCTCTGTTTATTCCTATAGTAGGACATAATCTCAACTATATTTCACTCCTTTACATAAGTGGATTTTCAGGGGTACTGCTTTCTCCCCTCCACCTATGCCTTGCTCTATCTGCCGAGTATTATGAGGCTAAACTGATAAGAGTTTACAAATATTTAACTCTTCCTGTACTAATAATCCTTGCTATAGCTATAATTGTCTTTGTATGAGACTGGATCAAATAATAAAGACGCTTTTAGCTTTTGGGTTAAAAAAAGATGAGACTTTCATAGTTATCTGTATTGATACACAGAGATTACTGATTGTAGAAAATTCCCGTATATTAAAGAAATACATAATTTCTACGTCAAAATACGGAACCGGAAACGAAAAGAACAGCTATAAAACTCCCTTTGGAGTACACAGAATTTATAAAAAAATAGGTGATAATGTTCCCCTGGGAGGGATATTTGTCGGGAGGAAATTTACTGGAAGAATAGCCAGAATTCCGGATTCAGCAGATCTTATTACTACCAGAATACTCTGGCTTGAAGGTTTAGAGCCTAACAAAAACAGGGGAAAGAATGTTGATACACGGGAGAGATACATTTATATTCACGGAACTCCCGAAGAGGATAAAATTGGGATCCCTTCTTCTAAGGGATGTATAAGAATGAAAAATAAGGACATTATCGAACTTTTTAAATATGTAGAGGAGGGAACCCTCCTCTACATATTACATCAATGTTTTTTCCTTGCCGAAGCTGAACTTCCAGACGAAGAGGAATGACTCCCTCGTGAGCCAGAAGAAAAAGAACTACGGCTTGCGGATGAAGTCCCTGAGAAAGAAAACGATTTATGGGAAGAACTCCATCCCCTGGAAGAGCTCCTTCTGGAAGAACTTGAGCTTCTTGAACTGAATAACGATTTAATCGCGCCTATAAAACCGCCTCCTTTTTTCCTGGAATAAGAATTGGAACTGCTCCAGCCTCTATATCCTTTTTTTATACTATACCCGTAATAATTTTCTCTGCTGGTGCCAGCATATTCTTTTCCATATCCACTTTTAGTCCCATAATCTATTACCCTTTTAGACGAACGCTGTCTGCTATATCCACTATATTCTCCGTATCCATAGCTGTAACCTTTATGTGAACTATATCCATAATTGCCACCTCTATAGGTATAATAATTCCCGCCCCTGTCTTTTTTAACAGCTGACTTCTCCTTATAATTTGAGCCGTAATAATTTGAAGCAGAACGGGAAGTATAATAGCTGCTATTTTTGTAGGCTTTAGAGTTTACTGAAGGGTAAACTTCCATGTATCCGTAAGTATCTT
>Ga0190334_1000110_pt1 | contig 40121 bp, 38 predicted proteins | sample 48720478_MG_FD_161270 | JGI IMG/M metagenome (GOLD analysis project Ga0190334, IMG submission 161270) | Hydrothermal vent sediment bacterial communities from Southern Trench, Guaymas Basin, Mexico - 4872-04-7-8_MG | ecosystem: Environmental > Aquatic > Marine > Hydrothermal vents > Sediment ... | reverse complement strand
TTTTCTCCGTATGTGGTATTGCCGAGAGCTAAATCATAACTAATATTTACCACGCTGCTTGTTATTATGTTGTCCTTTACTTTTTCTCCGTGGGCTGCGATACGATCAGTGATGTCATGTACTTTTATGCTAAGCCCGTCTTTTAATATGTTGTCTGCTGTGATGGTTTCTATTCCTTCTAGTAGTTCTGCTCTTACTATTCCTTGTCCTGCTGGGTTGAAGTATTCGTATATCATTTTTTGTACTCTTAGGAATACTTGTTTCATTATTTTCTCAGGGATGTCGGCTCCGCTGAGACTGTCTCTGAATACTTTGACTTTTATGTTGTTTTTTATGTTGTCTGCGTAGTGTTGGACTGTTCCTGCTCCGTTGCCTGTGCATTTTGCTAGGAGTGTTGTGTTGAAGTTGTTGGGTATTAGGTAGTTGTAGAGTGTGGTGTTTTCTTGGATTATGGTGGGGTGGTGTCCTTTGTTGTCGCGTGTGAATACGACTTGGTTAAGGGTGTTTCTTGTTATTATGTATGCTTGTATGTAGCCTGGTGTTATTACGTCTATTGTGTTTATTTCTCCGTTTGGTACTTGGAATGTGGTTCCGCTTGGTTGGGAGGTTCCGTTGAGTATGACGGTGCCTCCTATTTCTTGTTCTGTGAATATGTCTAGGTTGGTTATGGTGATGTTGTAGTGTGTTGTGGGTGGTTCTGGTCCTATTATTGTGTTTTTGCATTTCCAGAGTAGTGTTGTTCCTCCGGTTGTGATTAGTGCTTTTAGTGTTGTTTGGAGGAATTGTCTTCTGCTGATTTCTTTTGTTATTTTTTGTTCTAGGCTCATTTTTTTTCTCGGGGTTGTGGTGGTTGTTCTTTTTTATAAAACTTTTGGTTTTGTAACTATTGTTTGGTGGTCATAAATGTTTTTTTGATTAATTTTTTATAATAATACTGAATTATCTAGGATAACATGATAAAACTTGATGGTAGCCACGGAGAAGGAGGCGGAGCAATCCTCAGACAAGCCCTAGCCCTCAGCATAGTCAGTCATAAACCTTTCAAAATAATAAACATAAGAAAAAAAAGGTGTAATCCTGGCTTAGCACCCCAACACCTAGCAGCTGTTAATGCTGCAAAAGACTTATGTAATGCAGAAGTAAAAGGACACTTTATTGGAAGCACTGAGATAAGCTTTAACCCGGGAGAAGTAATTCCTGGCAGGTATACGATTAATATAGGAACAGCAGGCTCAATAACCCTACTATTACAATCATTATTATTACCAAGCATTTTCTCTGGCAAAAAAATTTCTTTTCAAATAACAGGCGGCACTGATGTTAAGTGGTCCCAGCCCTTTGACTACTTCAAATTCGTATTCCTACCGCAGATGAACAGATACGCTGAGATAGAAACCAGCCTTTTCAGAAGAGGTTACTATCCAAAAGGCGGAGGAGAAGTAAAGATCAGGATTAAGGGGAAATACGCCCTTGATAATGAAACTGATAAAATACCTGCAATCCTATTATTAAACCAGAAAAAACTCTTACAAATAAGAGGTATTAGTCATGCTTCGTATGACCTAGGGAAATCAAGTGTTGCAGAGAGACAAGCAGAAAGCGCAAGGCTCAGCCTTGAAACCCTGGGAGCCCCATTTAATATAAAAAACGAGTACTCAAAAACTCCTAGCACAGGCTCAGGAATAACACTCTGGGCAGTATTCGGAGAGGACGAAATAGATTTTGAAAACCCTATTATCCTCGGAGCAGATAGTCTAGGTGAGCGAGGAAAAAAAGCAGAACAAGTAGGTAGAGAAGCAGCGAGTAACCTCTTAGCTGTAATCAACTCCGGGGCTCCTGTGGATAAGTACCTAGCAGACCAACTCATCCCCTTCCTTGCATTAACAGGCGGTCTTATAAGAACGAACGAAATAACAAGCCATCTCAAATCAAACATTTACGTTGCAGAAAAGTTCTTAGGTGTTAAGTTCTCTATTAAGGATAATATTGTTAGTTGCGAGAAAAAATATGAATGAAAAAGCCAAATTAACTTAAAAATAAATTAATAATAACCTGGGAGTGAATCATAAGCCGCTCTCCTCCATCTCTGCAAGCTTTATATCATCGTACAACTCCCTTATCGCGGTATGAAGCAACTCCTTATCATGTTCTTTAAGCTTTGCAGCTGTATAAGCATCTCTCAGCTTCATATAAAGCTTCTTTGCCTCCACAAGATTCCTCTGCCGTATCAAAGCCTTGCACTCATCAATCATGTTATACATATCCAGGTGAGATGCTTTTAAAATGTCTTTCTCCTCTAATCTTGGCGAGACAAGGGATTCTCCTTTTAATTCAGTCTCTAAGTATTCTGCAAAGCCTTTCTCCTTTATTTTCTTCTCAGTCTCCTCTAATACTTTCTGAGCCTTCCTCAAAGCCTCCTCCTTGTTCCTAATCTCTTCTTCCAACTTTAAGAGAGTCTTCTCTGCTTTCCTATACTCCTCCAGCTTCTCATAAATCCTATGCATCTTCTTAGAGAGCTTCTCATAATCCCTTCTTAGAGCAGGAAGTTTCTTTAAGAGCTCCTCTGCTTCTTTCTTTTCCTTCCTGAATTTCTCCTTCTCCTTCCTAAGCCCCTCCTTCTCCTTTATAAGCTGTTTCATCTTAAAATCATACTTGTTCATCATCCCAGCAACCCTTATTTTTTGTTGCTCAACAAGACGCACATCTGCCTCCAGCTTTTTCCTCTGAGCAGCGAATTCTTTTTCAAGCTTAGCCAATTCTTCCTTTCTAATCTTCTCCCTCAGCTCTGCCTCAACTGCTCTTATCAACTTAGTAGCATGAGTGATTTTATCTTTGCCACGCGGTTCTTCCTGTGCTTTGCTCTGAGCAACCCCCACTCCTTGCTCCTTCTTCTCCTCAACTACTCGTTCACCCTGTCTTCTCTCTGAGAGCAACCCTTGTTTAATCCTCTTCTTTATCTCCTTAACCTCGTCTTCAGGAGACTCATCTATAAGCATCTCTTCCTCTACAACTCCTTGTTCAGAACCCCTTCCCAACTCGTCCGACTCCAGCTCTATTCCTTTTTTCTCTGCGAATCGCTTCCTTTTAAGAGCCTTTGCAAGCTCCTTAACCTCCTCAGGAGGTATGTCTCTGAGGAAGTCTTCTTTAGGAGGTTCTTCTAAGAGTTCTACTCTTGGCTTTACATCCTCTAAGAACTCAGACTTCTCTTCTACTACTCCTCTTTGTAAGGGTCCTGGTTCCTTAATCCACTCACTATCTAATTTTACACTCTTCTCCTGCTTCTTCTTAGAAGCCTTCTTCTCTGATTTCCTCTTAACCCCTACTTTTCTCTTTACTGCCTCTCTTCTCTTTGTTCCTTTCCTCTTCTCTTCTTCTTTCTTTGTTTCTTCTTTCTTTGCTTTCTTTTCTAACTCTTTATCCCTTGGCTTTATCCTAGGAGGCTCCTCTACACCCCCCTCTTCACCTAAACTTGGTTCTCCTCCTATTAGCTCAGAAGGCTCCTCGATATCAGGGAGTTCAAAACACGGCTCTTCAACCCCTTCTTTTTTCTTCCCTTCCTTCTTCTTCTCCACTCCCTTGGTTTCTTCTTTCTCTCCTCTTATTCTCTCAGGTTCAGGAATTTCTGTGGGAGCAGGTTCTAAGCCGAGACTCCTCCTAACTTCCTCTAAACTAATATTAGACGGGCTTTCTGGAGTGCTAGGAGTACTCGGCGTAATAGGAGTGGGAATAGGAGCAGGAATAGTAGGCTCAGAAACAGGCTTTTTCTTCTTTTTGAACAAGCCGGCTAGGAAACCCTTCTTTGTCTTATCTTCTTTTTTCTTCTCATCACCCACCCCTACTGTTTTTTCCTTTCCAGAAATCCTGGGCTTCTCACCTGGTGGTAGTGGTGGTAAAATATCCTCTGTCAACGCCTCACCCCTTCTTTTCAATAAAACCAAATCCACCTTGTAGTATAAAAACTTTTTGGTATCTAAAAAGAGAATCCTGGGTGGAAGGCTACTAAACAAAAGAAAATTAAAAAAATATTTATAACCAAACCCTTACCTAATAATCATGGCGGTTGATACAGTCAAAAAAGAGGTTTCAGAGCTATCACTTTATCTAAGGAGCATGGCTTCTCGCTTAAAAACTCTTGAGGACACATCAAATCAGCTTTCAAACCGTATTAACACGTTATCAACACGAATAAAGGAAGCAAAGCAGCACGCCATTAAGGATAAAGAAGTTATAAAGAAAGAACTAAGCTGCATAAAAGAAGATGTGCGTGCTATCCAGAAAACAACCCTTCAAATCATTAATCATCTTAAGAATAGCGTTAAGTCTGATGAGTTTGAGCGTTTCAAAAAAAGAATTGACGTTTGGGGTCCTGAGAGGTTCGTGACTCGAAGAGAAGTTAAGAAGGTTCTTGAACAACTCTAAAAAAATATTTCTTTGTGAAACCCTTCTTTTAATCCTTTATAACATTTTTTAAAGCTCTTATTGCTACTTCTATCTGCTTATTATCCGGCTCTCTTGTTGTAAGCCTCTGAATAAGAAGACCCGGAGCAGCAAGGACTCTACTATAAATCCTGTGAGGGTGCTTACTACTAATCTTTATCCATTCATAAGCTAATCCAGCAATGACTGGTAAGAAGAGCACTCTTATTAATAGCTTAAGCCAGAAGTTCATATTAAAAGGTATTAATAAGTAGAATAATATGCTAAGAAGAATTACTACTAGGATGAAAGTAGTGCCACACCGCGGATGAGCCTTTGACTCTTTTCTTACATTCCTAAGCGTAAGGCTCTTATTAGCTTCATAGCAATAAACTGTCTTATGCTCTGCTCCATGATACTCAAAGACTCTTCTAACATCTTTCATCAACGAGATAGCAAGGATGTAGAGCACTAAGATAATGAACTTCGCCAATCCATCAACAAGGTTGAATAAAAGATTACTCCCCCCTAATCTTTCTTTAAGAAGACTAGCTATTAATAAGGGTACGAACTTGAATAATAGGACAGCGAACCCTACAGAGAACACAAAGGTTATTATGAGTTCAAATGTTCCTAGAACTCCTGAATCCTTCTTCTGAACACCACCACTCTTCTTAGAAGCCCTTTCTTTTTCTTCTAACCTTTCTACTTGCTGAGCAGCAGAAAAAGTAAGAGCTTTATAACCAAGGATCATGGTTTCTACAAGAATAATAATCCCTCTGATAAAAGGCAACCCTAAAAACTTGTTCTGCTGGGTCTTTGAAATATACCTCGCTTTTTTTATAACAATACTTCCATCAGGCTTTCTCACAGCAACAGCATACCTCTGCTTTGTCCTCATAAGAACTCCTTCAATAACAGCCTGACCTCCAATCATTAGTTCAGGCTTCTGAAAATCCTTATTCACATCTCCGCTCTTCCTTTTAGGATTATTTTTTTTATAATTTTTCTTCTTCGCCATGATTATCAAAATCTTCTTTACTATCATCACCCTTTAACCCGCGGATTTATAATTATTTTGTTTTTTTTATAAATGCGCCTAAACCCTCCTAAAAAAAGACAATCTTTATATAAAATAAGAAGCCTTCTACTACTAGACGCGTATGAGAGGAAAGAACAACAAGGACGAAAGAATAAACGTGGTGTGTGATAAGAGGCTTGATAAATACTTTGATATCACCCAAAGAGCCCTTAAGAAAGTCAGAGAGAACGAGAAAGACTCAGAAAGAGCAAGAGACGCAGCTGATTTTCTCGACATGGCTGAGAGGTACTTCTCTGATGCAAAGCACTTCAGAGAACAAGGCAACTACGTATTAGCACTCGCAGCTGTTAACTATGCGCATGCCTGGCTTGATGCCGGTGCAAGGATTGGTTTATTCAAAGTCAAGGATGATGAGTTGTTTGCTAGTGACTGAACAAAAAAGTATTTATATACGTCTGTGCTATTACCTCTGAAACTAAGAGTAAAAGAGAAAAAATTAAAAGAAAAAAAATAATAATATTGTGTCGGAGGTGTTTTTATGGCTAAGAAAAGAGAAGCAAAGACTAGCGGGGTGGATGAAGGAAAGCTCTGGGCTATCCTATCTTACCTGTTCATACTATGGATATTCCCTTTATGGGTTATAAAACCCAGGAATGACTTCGCAGTGTACCATGCAAAGCAAGGCTTCATGCTCTTCATAGCAGCAATTGTTATTAACATAGCAGGAACAATACTTCCCATTATAGGCTGGTGGATAATCCTGCCTCTAGGGAACCTGGCTGTGTTCATACTCTGGATTATAGGGATTATAAATGCAGCAACTAACAAGAAGAAGCCGTTACCCTTAATTGGTAAATGGGCAGAGGAATGGTTTAAGAACCTATAATTAAACCACCCAAACATATTTTTGGTTTATTACATCTTTTTTATTATTTTTTTTAGTTCTTTTCTTTCTTCTACCAAAAATAATTCTTTTTTTTAATAAAGAATTTTTTTTAATTGTCTTTAATTTTCGCACACGCATAAACCCCTGGGCTCATGAATACTTGCTCGTGTTTTAGAAATAATCCTTTATCCTTCTGCATAACTTCTTCTGAGCTGAGCTGAGCGACCCCCACACTCACTAATTCATTCTTCAAAGTCAGCACTGCCACCCTGTCACCTGGCTTTATCCCTTCCTCTATTCTTGCAACCCCAGGGATGTTAAGAAAAGCACCATGGCAGAGAGTATCAACTGCGTTGTCAAGAACCCATGTTTTAAGAAGATGCTTAACCCCTATTTCTATAGGCATAATAATCCTTCTTAACTCTTTCTCATCACCTTCTTCCTTGTAATAATAATAAGCGTCTGCTAAGTCCTGCAAAGTACAAAGCGTTGATTCATCAAAAGGACCTGCTCTTGTTCTTCTTAACTCCACCATATGAGCGCCTGTTCCCAGCTTCTTACCAATATCATAGCAGAGCTTCCGCATATATGTTCCTGCCTGGCACCCAACCCTAAGAAGAACTTCGTTGCCAATTATGTCAAGAACGTCTATATAGTATACCGTCCTCTTCCTAGGCCTCCTCTTAACAGCACTCCTAACAGGAGGTAATTGTTCAATCTCACCAACAAAACCCTTAATTATTCCTCTGAGTTCTTTCTCATCATAATCCTTATGTATCCTCATAAGGCACACGTACTCTTTGCCTGCTGTGAGCAAGGAATTAACGATTCTGGTTCCTCGTCCAAGAGCAACAGGCAGCACTCCTGTAACTTTAGGGTCTAAGGTGCCACTATGACCTGCTTTTTTAATACCAAGGATTTTCTTAACATAAGAGCTTACTTGGTGGCTGCTAGGCCCTGCAGGCTTATCAATGTTAACAATCCCGTAGTTAATAAGTTCATTAGTGCTCCTCTCCTCTGGCTTGCAGCCATACCTAGGACTAGTACTTGCTTGTTTCTTAATAAGCACTTTCCTCTTCTTCATCCACGGGAACTGCTGGGTCATACTAAAAACAGTTATTTCTTGTTCGCTTAAAAAGATTATTATTCTTCGGTTAAGTCAAGTTATGTGAGGTAGTTTTATATTATCTATTTCTTAGAATTATTTGCGAACGGCAGCTAACATGCGTTAGTAGCTAATGCTGCCCTTCGGAGGTAAAAAATATGTTACAAACAGATTTGTATAGCTTTAGCTATAAAAAAGGTTTGCTTGTGCTCGGAATCACTAATCCTAAGATGCTCTTAAAAAAAAAGCAGAGACTTTGCTAAGCTTTGGAAACTGAGCAATAAAGACTTATTAATTCAGATAGATGAGTTTAAGAGGAACAAAACACACCACACATTCATATTTCTTAATCTTGACATTGAGGAACTCCTAATTGATAAGCATGTAATAACCATCCCCAACCAGAAGGATAATGCTTGCTTTAAAAAAGAATAAGTTTCAGGACATAACCATAATTGATAAAGGTCCTGACCGCTATTTCTTTGCAAGAAAATAAGAAGAGTCCCCGCGCCCGGATTTGAATTCCCCAAGTCTAGGAATATTTCTTGGTGAGTGCTACCAAGCATTCCTGATGCGAGTGTAGCACAGTTCTGTTAAGTCTTCCTAAGACTTACCAGGAACCTCACGGGTACGGCTAATCATGTTTCATTTATGACCGGTTCGGTCTTTTTCTACATGATTTCTACAGCCGTGCGCTCTGCCAGTTGAGCTACGCGGGGAGTACTCTGTTATGAAGAAATATTTACTTTATAAAAGTTTTGGCGTTACGTCTAAAACCGGTTTTTTTGTTCTGGGTTCTGCACGGATTGTGTTGTTCAGAATATGTAGGAAATGTGTTGTTGGTGGCTGGAGTTATTCCAGCTTCTTCTTTTAGTCTTTGTGCACTAGGTTGACGCTGTTGGAATGGGTTATTCTTTCTTTTCCTTTCCCAGTGTCAAACCTGGCTTTGGCGCTTGGGAGTCTGATACCGCCGACTAGTCTGAGCTTGGATTTTACCCGATATGTTATTATCCTCTCTTCGTAAGGTTCTAGTACGTCAACCTCCCATCTCACCACTGTTCCTCTTCTGCTCTTCCCTATACTCACAGGTTCCATTGAGCCTAGGCGTGTTTTCTTCTCGATCTCGGCTATGCTCGGGATTGTGTCTATTATTCTCAGGTTGCTTAATGGTTTCCTTGACCTGTTCTTTATGTAAATACTTACTTTTATCTCACTCACCCCTTCTTTTGTTCTTCCAAGGGGCTCTGCGTTTTTTACGATTATGACTGGGCTTCTGAGCAAGTAGTAGAGCACAACACCTATTAGTATGAGGAGGAGGATAAGTACGAGAAGTCTGTAATTGGTTACTACGCTGATTTCTAGCTGGGTTTGGGGGGGTAGTGTTCTCCTAATCACGTAGTAAGTCTTGCCGTCCGCGTCTTTCTCTTTTATAGCAGGGGGTGTGAACTTTGTGAATAATCTCTTAAAAAAGTTTATTCTGAATTTCTTCTCTGCAACTCCTTCTTCGTTACCATTATTATATATGGTGAAGCTCTTCTCGGTTCTGAATAAGAAGCTCTTCTTAATCGAGGTTTCTTGGAGGTCTGAGTAGCCTTGGACTTCGTACTGCGCAGAGGATTCTCCTATCTTCTTATCTTCAAAGAATAATGTGACTGTAAGGGTTTTTGTGCCTGGCTCTGTGATAGGGTTGACTTCGAAGAGTATCTCGTTTGTCTTATCTTCTAAGGGGAGGAGGTGGGTGGTGTATTCTTTGTAAAAGATTTCTCCGTTAATCACAACTTTTAAGCCGTCGAGGTCTCTGAGGTTTCTGTTTCTTAGGTTGATTCTCACAGAGACTTTTTCTCTTGGATCAATGACTTTGTCCATATAAATAGTAGGTGTTACTGTAGGCACGTACTTGCCGGGGTATAGGAGAGGAGAGATAACGTACACAGCAAATTTTTCTTTTTCTTCAAAGTAGAACCCTGTTTTCTCGGATTTTACTTTTATTGGGATGAAGTAGGTTCTGCCTTCTGTGACTAGAGGTCTGGGTCTGAGTTCAACTATGAACTCTGCTTCTGAGTTAGCAGGAACAAAGCCAGACGCTGGTTCTGTATTCACAACCCAGTTAACATCTCTTGTGCTTATAGTGAAATAATCATCGTAGTCTGCTGTGTTCTTGATTAGTAACTTGAACCTGGCTGAGTCTTGCTTGGTAATCGTGTTGTTAAGAGTGGTAACAAAGTATGCGAATGCTGATGCTTGGATGGCTATTAGAGCAATAAGAATCCCTGCTATGACTAGTATTAAGAGAGACTTGAATACGGGTTGCTTATTTATTTTTTTATTCATCATAATACCATCGCCTCCTCCTTAATCCCATGGAATCCCTTAACTTATTATTCTATCATATTATTCCTTTATATACCTTTCTATTTTTTTGATTAGGATTCCGCTTCCGGGCTTCTTGTTCTTTTCTAGGAGTTGCTTAGAAGAGGGAGTTCCTCTTTTTTTATGTGAGGAAAGGAGTTAAAGGAGTGGGGCTGCGAGGATTCTCAAAAATGTAAGCCTTTTCTTAGGGCAGACTTACACTTATTTGAACCCCGGTCACCAGCTGTTCGTTTCATTGATAGGCTTTATATTGCCTTTCTCGCGAACCCCGAGCTGGGATGATAATTGTTCCCAAGCAATCCCAAAAAAAAGTTTGTTTTTGAGATTTTTTTGTTGGACCAAACTACACCACAGCCCCGATTATTTATTGTTGTGGTTTGCGCTTAAGAGAAAAATAAGTGGGTGTTGTTATATAAATCTATCTGTTTTTTTATTTCTTTTTATTTCTTTATTTTCTTTTTTTTCTTTTTCCTCTGTCTCTTTTTTTCTTTTTTTCTTCTCTGCTAAATTTTTATTCTTGTTAAAGGTTTTTTTTCGGGTCTTCCTAGTTTTGTTTTTCTTTGCAGATTTTCTTTTGAGTTTAATAATGTACTCGGCTTCTTCATCCTTCTTTGTTCGGAGTGTGAGGGTTATAGCGATTAATAGGATGATTATGATTCCTATGAGGAAGAACTCCGATGTTCTCTGAGAAGAGGTTCCTGCTTGTATCTTGACTGGTTCTTGCTTCTCAGGCTTAGTTGCTTCTTCTCTTCCTTCTCCTTGCCCAAGGCTTTCCATGCTTGGCTTAGCACTGGTTTCTTCTTTTTCTTCTCCTTCTTCTACGACCATGTTGGTTTTTTCTTTTGCTGTGAAGAAAGCTTTTCCATAATAAGCATCGTTGAGCACTAAGTAGAGGTCGGCTGAGCCGTCGTTGTTAAAATCAATCCTGGCTGAGTCTCCTTCTCTTATTTTTATTCTCTTGTACCCTGGTGTGATAAGGAGCTCCACAGCTTGCATTCCTATCTTGTAATCCTGGATGATTCTTAGAATACTTATTTCATACGCATTACCTTCTTTTATTACTCTGATAACATCGTTGGGCACCACGTTGTTGATATCAAGTTCGAGTCCTTCTCTGAGTTCGAATTCGTAGAGGTATCCTAACCTGTTAGGGAACTTTGTTTTCTTCAAGTCTGAATCCTTTACTTCGCTTCTTACTACTAAACGCCGGGTAGGCGAAGTCAGAACCGTGTTGTTCGTATCTATGCATTTAATCATCCACTCGTACTCGCCAGGCTTAAGGTCTGTTCTTATCCTGGTATCATAAGGGGATAATAAGGCATTGGTGGTCCTTGCCAGATTATTGTTTATGATTAAGGAGCATTCTTTCATCTCCAGCTCAGGAGGGTACTCGAATATGAAGTACGTGCTTGTCTGAGTGGTGATGGTATTATCCGCTGGGGATTTAAGAAGGATTCCTGTACCAGGGCTTATAACAAGGCCGGTGAGTGAAGCATTATTCGCAATTATGACGTATATTAGTGCGAGGGCGAATAACCCAAAGGTTATTTCTACATGGGTTGCTCTTCTCATCTTCTTTTCACCCCTGTGCTTCGTATGCTTGTTATGATATCAAATTCTTCATTATTCCCCTTAGTGTCATCAGTATTAATCCTGTGAGTGCCTGTGTGTTTGGGGGAGCCCGGCGATGGTTTTCTTGTTTTTTTAGCTTCTTTAATTCTCTTCTCTCTCCTAGTTATTCTTTTCTTAACTAGTCTTCTAATTTCTTTTCTTTGAAGCTTCTTCTCTGATTTTTTCTTCGCAATGTTTTTTTTGTGTCTCAGAAGGATTAGGAGTGTGACTAGGATAATCAGAATAATAATTATTTTTAGGAGTGCGAGCCATGGCTTGGGCTTGGTCTTGTTCTTTGAGGTTATGCTCTGTTCTGGTTCTGCTCTTCTAGGAGGTTCTTTTTCGGCTTGTTCTTTGATTTCTTCATTCCTGGGCATGGATTCTTGTGGTGCGGTAGTGTTTTCTGTTTCTGCATGGATAGGTTCTTGTTCTAATAGTTCTTCTTTAAGCATACTCGTAGGGTAAGGGGTTACGATAAAGTAAGCATTAACACTTCTCTCAACATTCTTAAGGGATAAATCAATATCTGTTATGTTATCATGGTCGAAGTCAAAGCTAAGAGTGGTTGGGACTAGCATTCTGTGAATCGTGCTTGAAGCTCTGTTTCTTATCTCTACAAAGCTTGTATTACCAGCACTGCCCATCCTTAGGAGGTCAAGGTGGTAGGTTTTTCCTTTAATCTTAATCTGTATGTCTTCTCCTCCTTTCATCCCAGGGAGTTCTACAGGACTCTGACCAGGCGTTATGGTGATTACATAGCTTCTCAGACCATTAGGATTATAAATAGTTTGGTAGCCTTCTTGTATTCCTCCTTCGATGTTCACAGTGAAGGTTCTTGTTTCAGAGATGATTTCGTTAAGGCTTGTATCAACGCACTTAATATACCATGTGTGCTTGCCAGAGCCAAGCTCTAAGGTCATCTTATTATCATTCCTCCTAATAAGGGCGTTTCTGAAACCTTCGAGTTTATCATCTACTATTAAGGAGCAGTTAATCATAGAGGGGTAGTCGTCAAAGTCGTAGATAAAGTCCTGGGTGTAAGTTGTTATTACAGCACCGTTAGCCGGTGATTTAAGGATTATGTTAATAGGCTCTGCATGTACTGTTAGTGCGAGGAGTAAGAAGAGAAGTGTTGTTATTATTCCTCTCCCTCCAATGCTTAGCGCCGTCCTCATAAAAAAAACCTCGGGTGGTTTGGATTGGTCTAGGCGTACTATTTTTGTACTCATTTCTTTAATTGAAATAGATGTATATAAATGTTTTGTTAGCCACGGGTGTTGTTGAAAAAAAATTTTTGGGTGTGGAGAAAGAGGAAGGTGGTGTTGTTATGTTTGGTATGCTTTGCTCTCATGCCCCTGCTTCCTAACCCGTATTATGCTATCAACAAAACTCTCCATTTTAGCCTCATGACTAACAATTATTGCTTGCTCAACATTCAACTGGTTAAGCACCTCTCTAACCCTATCAAGCTGCTCCGAGGAAAACCCGTCGGTGGGTTCATCAAGAATAATCAGATCCCGTGTCCTAATAGTGCTCAGAAAATCATTAATAACCTTGTTAAGAGCCAGCCTATAAGCAAGCGCCACACTGGTCTTCTCCCCGCCTGACAGGTTCTCAAGCCAAGTCTCATATCCGTTCTGCTCAATAACCGGGGAGAAGTACTCATCAAGTCGCACGCTAAGAGTCTCGTCTTCAAGCAAAGTATTAAACCATTCCTGGAAAAAAGCATTGAACTCATTATAAATCCTTGCAAGGATGTGCTTCTCAATAACATCGATAAGGTTAATGAAATGAGTCTGCATCCAATTCCTCACCTCGCTGAGCCGTAACAGTTTCTTCTCATCCTGCTTCAGCTTATCAAGTTCTTGCTTCAGCTTATCAATTATCTGAGTAAGCGTGGCCAGCCTTGTCTTCTTCTCAACCACTAGTTTCTCAAGCCTCTCCTTCTCCTCTCTTCTCTCCTCCAAGACCTCCTTCGCCTTCTTGAACTCCTTCCTCTTATCCTCGCCTTTCTCCAGCTCATGCTTTAACTCCTCTACCGCTTGTTTACTCCTTGTTATCTTATCCTCTAACTCAGAGATGTTGGTTTCAAGAATCTTCTTATGCTCCTTCTTCTCCTCAAGAGCTTCAAGTTTAACCTTCTTTGCCTCAAGCTCCTTCTCCCCTTGAATATAATTATCAATTTCCTCCTCAACACGCCTCCTACGCTCACAAAGCCTCTTCTCCCATTCATCAAGCCTTGCAAGATTAACCTCGCACTTCTTAATAATCACTTGTTGCTTGGTATTAACCTCTCGTGCATGCTCAACACTAATCTTCTGTAAACAAGTAGGGCAAACATCCATATCAGCAATCTTCTTAATGATAAGCTCAGAAGCCTCCTTCCTAGTCTTAAACTCGGCCTTCCTAGAGTTAATCTCTGATAACTTCTCATCAATCCTCCTCAACTCCTGTTTCTTAGCTTTGAGGAGCTGCTTAACCTCATCCGCCTTAGTAATATCGAATCCTTCCAAGCCCTTCACTAATTCACCAAGCACAGAATTAACTTTTTCTAACTCAACCTTCCTCTCCTCTAATCGTCTCATAAATGATTCTAGCTCAGCCTTCTTAACCTCAAAGTCTTTCTCCACGCCCCTAAGCTTCTCTAGCTCTTTCTCTAAGAGCTCAAACCTCTTTTTCACCTCGCTGAACTCTTCTCTGAGTCGTAAGAGGCTGTCTTCTTTCTCCTCCACTTCTTTTCTTAACATACCAGCCTGCTGGGAGTACTCCTCTAACTCCTTTGTCTTATCAGGGAGCACCTCAAGCTTACCTTCTAACACACTAATCTTGTTCTTAAGCTCCCTTACATAATTAAGAGCGTTCTCCTTTACACGCTTATACTTATCAATATTAAACAGCTTCCTAAGAATATCAAGTCTCTCCTCCTTCTTCTCGTAAAGAATCCTCTTCATTTCTTCTTGCGGAGTAAACACAGTATACCTGAAAATCAATGATTTTGACTTGGTAAGCAACGACTCAGGGTAGCCGATCAGCTCAAGAACCCTTGCTTTTAACTCTTGAGGCGTGCCTTCAAAAACCGTGTTATTCACTATCAGCACACCGGGCTCCTGAATAATACCGTTCGAAGTTCTTCTTAAGGAACGTTTAATAACAAGCTCGTCCTCACCAAGAGAGAATCTTAACTCAACAAACCCGTGACTAGCACCGTGCCTAAGCAAAGCACTTCCAGAGAGCACTCCTTTCATAACCCCGAATATTGCGAACTCAAGAGCTAACAGTATAGAAGTCTTACCGCTACCAATATCACCTGAGAGTAGCACAGACCCCTTAGGGAAATTAATAGTCTCATCAACATACGACCTGATATTCCTGAGCCGAATAGAACGGATAATCATAGGGGAATAGAAAAAAAAGAGTTTTATATATAATTTATTGTTTTGTTCTTTTATTATGAAGATAAGGTATTCAGTTATAAAAAAAAGATTTATAAAGTGTTAATGATTAATTATTAATCATAAGCCCCGTGGTGTAGCGGCCAATCATTTCGGATTTTGGAGGCAGGAAGAACTTTTTTTTATCTCCAGCCGGAAATGTCCGAAGACCTCGGTTCGAAATGCTGAAGAAGCAGAGTACGCGGTCTTCAAGCGGAAGTCCGAGCGGGGCTATTCTTTTTTTCCTCACTTACATTAGTTGTTCTTTGCTCTGGACTTTGTTAAGGATTAAGAGGAACCAGTTTGAGTTCTGCTTTAACCTCTTGTTTATTGAGTAGTGATTTTATGATGGTGTCTTCTCATTTTAAACCTTTAGATTTTTAAACCCCTGCTTATTCCTTTAGTATTATGAACATCCTCCCTGGTATCCGGATTCTTGGTCTTACTCTTTACTTTGAGAAGCAAGGCGTTCTTGTTATTGCTGATACGCATATTGGTTACGAGGAGGCTCTTAACAAGCAAGGAGTTCTTATTCCTAGGCTGCAGTTCCAGGAGGTTATGAGCAACTTGGAGCGAGTTTTCAAGAAAGTAAAACCCAAGCTTATTGTTATGCTCGGCGATATCAAGCATGAGTTTGGTACAATCTCCAAGCAGGAGTGGCGTGATACCTTAGGATTACTTGATTACTTGGTGGGAAAAGCAAGTGTTGTTCTTGTTAAAGGCAACCATGATAATATTCTTGGTCCTATTGCTCGGAGAAAAGATTTAGAAGTAAAGGATTACTTTGTTGTTGATGATACCCTGTTCTGTCATGGTCATAAAGTATTTGATGATGAGATAAAGGGTTTTAAGAGGATTAAGACGATTATTATTGGGCATGAGCACCCTGCGATTAGCATCAGGGATGGTGTGCGGGTTGAGAAGTATAAATGCTTCTTATTAGGTAAGTATAAGGATAAGAACTTGGTTGTTATGCCTAGCTTTAACTTCGTGGTGGAAGGCACTGATGTGCTTCAGGAGAGGTTGCTAAGCCCTTTTATAACAAGTGTCTCGGACTTTGAAGTATTTGTTATCGGGGATAAAGCTTATAAGTTCGGGAGGCTTTCTCTTCTTAGCAGAGAATGAGGTCTAAGGAAAAACTTGAGAGGCTTGTTGAGGAGTACGTATGGATTGATAGAGTTTTCCAGTGTGAAGGAGGAATGGTGTTATACGTAAGGAGAGGGTGTGGGGAAGAGTATAAAGTTAAGATTAGTGATAAGCAGCGTGTTCTGAGTGGGAAGCTCCGAGTAGGAGACCGGTTAGAAGCTGATCTTATCGCCCGAGAAGAGGATGCTGGGGAGGAATTAACACTCCTGTTGGATTATGAGCTTCAGCTTCTAAGAATCCCAGGAGGAAAAGTGATTTATAAGAAGAGGCTAATATAATAATCAAGGTGCTAAATTAAGAGTTATAAAGGATTACTAATAAAAAAAAAATCTTTTTTTGGTTTTTTGGAGAATACGCAGAGGTGGTGTTGTATGAGTAAGTATTTCTTTACAAGCGAGAGCGTGACTGAGGGGCACCCTGATAAGGTGTGCGACCAGGTGAGTGATGCTATTCTTGACGCAATGATAAAGGATGATCCTGAGTCAAGGGTTGCTATTGAGTGCTTGACAAAGACGGGTTTTATAATTGTGGCTGGGGAGGTAACCACTAAGACTTATGTTGATATTCAGGGTGTTGTGAGGAACACCTTAAGAGAGATTGGTTATGATAACCCGGATTACGGCTTTGATTACAAGACTTGCGGTGTGCTTACGAGTATCTCTGAGCAGAGCCCTGATATTGCTAGGGGTGTTGATGAGTACGAGGAGCACGAGCAAGGAGCAGGTGATCAGGGGTTAATGTTCGGCTATGCTTGTAAGGAGACTCCTGAGCTTATGCCTCTGCCAATAATGCTTGCTCATAAGCTGACTATGAGGTTAGCGGAGGTTAGGAAGAAGAAAGTATTAGGTTTTCTTAGACCTGATGGTAAGAGCCAGGTAACAGTGGAGTATGATAATGGTAGGCCTATAAGGATTGATAGTGTTGTTCTTAGCACTCATCACGACCCTGATGTTAGTGTTGAGGATCTTAGGAGTGGTGTGGAGGAGAAGATTATTAGACCCGTGCTAAAAGAATGGGTTGATGATAATACACGATTCTTTATTAACCCCACAGGCAGGTTCGTTATTGGAGGTCCTGTAGCTGATACCGGGCTTACTGGTAGGAAGATAATCGTGGATACTTATGGTGGTGTTGGTAGTCACGGGGGTGGCTGCTTCTCTGGTAAGGATCCTAGTAAGGTTGATAGGAGTGGTAGTTACATGGCTCGTTATATTGCCAAGAATATTGTGGCTGCTGGTCTTGCTGATAAGTGCGAAGTCCAGTTAGGTTATGTTATTGGGGTTGCTGAGCCTGTGAGTGTGCTCGTGAATACGTTTGGAACAGGCAGGGTGGGTGATGAGAAATTAGTGGGCTTGGTTAAGAAGCATTTCCCGTTGAAGCCAGCAGGGATTATTAAGTATTTGAGATTAAAGAAGCCTATTTATAAGAAGACTGCTTGTTACGGGCATTTCGGAAGGAACGATCCTGATTTTACTTGGGAGAGCACTGACAAAGCAGAAGATTTAAGAAGAGAAGCAGGAGTGTAGGTGGGTTTCACCTGAACAAGGGGTGAATGTATTCTTCCTCTGGGTTTGGTGTTTCTCTGAAGTTCTGTTTGGGGCAGTGGTCACACCTGTGTGCTACAATTCCTTTTTCTTTTCTCTCAGGGTCAAAGCAGACCCCCTTATAGTAGTATTCACATCGCATCTCGTATCACCGTTCCAAGCTTGAATTTCTTAAACTTGGTTTTTATTCTTTTTAAATATTACGGAAAATTCCTAAAGAATTTTAACAAAACTTGGTCGGGGTGATAAAAGAGAGTGTGTGGTAAATATTAGAATCTGAGAGGTTCTGCACAGGAGATAAATAAGTCCTGTTCAAAGTTATCGCCTATAACACAGCAAGGTTAAAAATAATCTGTTGTAGTAGCCTAAAAACCATAAAGAAGAGGTTGAGTGACGAGTGACTATTAAAAAATAGTTACAGAATAGAAAATATTATAAAGGACTATGAGACCACCCTATTGTAAAATGGTAAAAAAAAAGGGCTACAAAAAAGAACGTGGGTGGAAAAAGCATCCTGATTTGTACGATAATCTCGAGGAATTCTCACGCTTAGGTTTCACAAAAGAAGATTTGGGCTTATTATACATAAACTTCCTCTTGGAAAAAAGACCAGGAAAGAAAATAAATAATCTGAATTTGGAGGGGAAAAGCAAGGAAGAAATTGAAAAAATTACGCGGCCGTTAAAAAAAGCCTTCCAAAAGGAGACAAGGTATTTTTTCTCAGAAGTGAAAAATCAGGTTAAACACACGCACGCGCCTAAAGAACAAATCCTTCCTAATCTCGAGATAAGCAGTATAATAGAAAAAGTTGATTATGAAAAGAGTGGTGTGCCTACGATTGAAACTACTATCCGTGAGTTACTCGTACTTAATAAAGAGAAGGCATTCCAAAAAATAGGAAACGCTCTTTTAAAAGGAACCCGTTTTTATAGAAAGAAAAGACGGAATGTTGATTCACCATATCTATTCAAATTGTTTTTAGAGTATAACGGGATACTGAACGCTTTAAAAAGTGAGAAAGAAAGTTATCAAAATAAATAGAAAGAAAAAGAGGCGGGAATAGATGCGCGTACAATACAAAATCGTTGACACCAACATTTTTCTCACAGACCCTAATGCTCTTTTTGCTTTCAAACCAAAGAAGAAGGATGTAAAAAACATAATAGTAATACCTGTAGCTGTGATTAATGAACTTGATGGTTTTAAGAAAGAAGAGCATACAGAGAGAGGATATAATGCTAGAAGAACAATAAACAAGCTTATTGAACTAAAAGATAAGTACGAGGGTTCTTTTGTAGAGGGGATCAAGATAGATAATAATTACGAAATTCGTATATCAAGCGATGATAATTTCAGAGAAGTTAATAAGAAATACGGGTCAATACTAAGAAATGATACTGATGGGAGAATCCTAAAACTAGGTCTGAAACTAGCAAAAGAGAATGATGTAGAAATAATAACTAATGATGGGGCTATGCAACTCATAGGGAGTTCTCTAGAACTTAATATTAAGCCGTGGGAAGCATACAGCCCGGTTAAAACGATTGAGGAAGTATACAAAGGTTGGCGTGAAGTGTGGTGTGATTCAAGGATTATTGAAGAATTTGCTCATAATCATAATATGAAACTAGACCCGGATGAACTTAATATAAGGAATCCAAAACCCAACGAGTATTTTATTCTAAGAGGGTACGATGATAAAGGGGTGTGTGGCGAGTGTAAGTTCCAAGATAATCATTTAGTGCATCTTCAACATTATTTGAATAAAAAGAGGACTCTTGATGCGAAGAATCATTTACAAAAATTCTTGATGGACGCTCTTAGAGACGAAAAGATAAACTTAGTCTTTGCTATTGGCTCAGCAGGAACAGGGAAAACCTTGCTGTCCCTTGAAGCTGCTATTACTCAGACGCTTCCTTATGATTACAGTAACCCCCTGGTTAAAGACCTGGAAAGATTCAAAAAAGATAATCCTAGAAGATTTTTTGAAAAAATACTTGTTTTACGTCCAGCAATAGGAACTTCAGAGGATGAAAATCCTGGATTTCTCCCAGGAGACTTGGATAAGAAGTTGGAACCATTCGCAAAACCTGTTTATGATAATCTGGAATTAATACTTGATAAAATGCGCGTAGCACAAGACGAAAGAGAGGTGTTTGTGGAAGCTATGGACGTTGAAAGTTTTTATTTCATAAGAGGACGTAATATTCGTAACACGTTTTTTCTCATAGATGAAGCCCAGAATACAACAATAGAGAAGATGTTAACAGTGATTACCAGGATAGGTGAAGGAACAAAAACAGTTATTAATGGGGATTTAGAACAAATAGATACGGGTTATGGTTTTTATAATAATGGTCTTAGCTTTGCAAACGAGGCTCATATATGGGATGAAGAGACGGCCACCGTATTTTTTCCTCCTAACTTCTGCGAAAGGAGCTCAAGAGTAAAGAAATCTCTAAAATTAATGAGAGCAAGAATGAAGAAAATAAAATAAGGTAAATGTGATGCTTCATAACTTATTCTTAACAGCTTTCTCAGAAATAATTGCGCTGTTACCAGAGGGGTCTTCTATTATTAATCTGAGTTTGTCCTGCCCCCACATAACACGAGTTAGTTTTTTTATCATGTTCTTTGCTTTTCTCTGCTCTGCCTTGTCCTCTGCTTCATCTCTGAGAACCTCAATCATCTTCTTAAACCTCTGAAGGATGCCTTCAACATTAGTAACATAACCATTAGCTGCTTCTCCGGGTTCAATCGTTCCTATACGAGGAATCTTTACAGTAGCGTTTGAGGACTTCACCACTCTTATACGCATGTCCTTCTCAGAGCTGATCTCAAGAGTATACCTAGCAGGTGGTTTTTTCTCCTCGGCTTCCACATCAGCTTTGTGATAACCACAGCTAGAACAGTTCATAGAGAAGAGGTATGTGTGTCCGAAGAATGGGATGTCCATTTCTGATTCAGAGAGGACAAGGGTTTTTTTATGACAAAAAGGGCAGGTTTCTCCTCTTATAATCATAGGAGCGCTCTCTGCACTGACTTCGCGGTTCTTTTCTTCTCCTATTTTCCCTGTTGGTTTCTTCTTAACCATCCCTAGTTACTCTTATTAAAAAATCGCTTTTTAAAATTTGTGGTGTTCTAAACTATTAGTTCAGAAAAATTGTTTTTGGCTATAGAAAACTTTTTAAAACGTCACACCATTATTTTTAAATCTTCTGGTTATTAAAACTTTTTTTATGAGAAAAGAATAAATCAGGGTTAATGAAGAATTAAAAAAGCAAAAAAAACTCTTTTTTTATTCTCCTATTTCTTCTTTTAGAGGATTCGATGCTCCTTTGGCTCTGTAAATACTTGCAAAGCTAGGAGTTACAACAATATAGTCATCTCCGAATCCTGCGATGTCTCCTTCAATAGCATCACACGTTTTTTTCAGCTTGTTCACAGCTCTTTTAAGCTCAACCAAGTCCTTGTCTTTCAAGGGTTTAATGTTAACAAGAGCTATGGTATAGCCTTCTCTTAGTGAATCAAGGATTGGTTTGATATCTGAGAAATCATTCATAACAAAAGGTCTTACAATGACTTTTGAACTCCGCTCTGGCTCCCCTGCTTCTGTGTTTAGCTCAACATATTCGTCCTCTGCTTGTAAGTTATCGTCTTCGTCATAGATTTTTTTATTAGTCCGCTTAAGTGAAAAAAACTTCATAAGCCTTCCCTCCTCTTCTATTTCCTAATCTTACACCTAAGGAATATTTAGTTGAGTATTAATTAATAGTTTGGTTTTGTTATTAAACTATTTAAAGGTTTCTGTTTTTTTTATCGTCAGCTAAAAAAATTGTTCTATGCCTTAAATCAAGCAACGTAGGCTCCGAGTTTCTCTTTGAAATCCTCTATTAACCTTACTTCTGATGGATTCGTCTTTAACCTAAGAGCGAGGTAATAACTGGTGAGGTCTCCGAGGAGAATAGCTGAGAAGAGCTTGCTAAGCAGCGAAGGTCCTCTGATACCAATCTCTGTATCACTAATGCCTTTCCTAAGCATTATTTCTTTTATAAGACTCATCCTTTTCTGAATCCGCCTGTGGTCCTCCTCAAACCGGAGGATTATTGCGTGATAAGCTGCTTGTAGGTTTTCAAAGCCTTCTATCTCGTTATGATTCATCTCAGGGAGAACATTATTAAAAGCCATTACCTTAGCGTTCTCATTGAACTGACACTTCCACCTATAACCAACCGCCTCAAACCGCTTACTAGTATATATAATAGGGGTCTTATTAACCAGCTTCTCGGATAATACCATGGCGTTACGCTCCAATGCCTGAAGCTTAGGCTTAATATCTTGTTTTAGCCTGAGCACTTCTGAAGCTCTGCTCTTAACCAGTCTTAGCTTCTCTAATAATCTTAGCAGTGCAAAGAACTCTATCGCCATTGCTGCTCTTGGCTGATAACCAATAGGCAGGGTTATTATTGGAATCCTTGAAACCCGCGCATACTCTCCTAGCTTGTTACCTGTTGTAACAGCAACTAAGCCGCAGCTTTTCCTCCTAGCATCCTTAAAGCAACTAAGTGTTTCTTCTGTGTTGCCGGAGTAAGAACAAGCAACTACTAGGGTTTTATTATCAGCCCATAAAGGCAGGTTATAATCCTGGATAACAGCCAGGGAGAGCTTCTCATCAGCAAGATAAGCTTGGAGGAGTAAGCCTGCAATACTAGACCCGCCCATCCCAGCAATGATTACCGCTGTGTATTTCTCTCTGAGTCTGCTAAGATCAATTGCTTCTACTAGTCTGTAACCCTGCTCGGCTAGGATTGGAGTGTTAAGAATAATCTGCCTCATATTCTCAGGGTCGTACTTCTTTAACTCTTCTGGCAGGCTAAGGTTTTCCTCGGGCATAAGAATACTCCTCTCCCCTTTTTTCCTACTAGCTCACAGGGTATCACAGGGTATTGTTGCCTGTTTTAAATAGTTTATGATAATTTGTTTCTATGAAGGCTCCTAGGATCATAGTTAAAAAAAAAGTTTTTTAGTTTAGCTCTATGCTCTTAACATCTTCGATTATTTTTATATTATTTTTTTGATTTCGATTTTAATTTGTATTATTATTCATTCTTATTTTTTTCTTTTTTTATTATCCCCCTTGTTTTTTATCAAAGAATTTTTTTAGAAAGATTTAAATATTACGCTGTTTCCTAGAAAAAGAGAAGGGGGCTGAGACAAGCGCCTTTATATAAGAAAAGTTTTTTTAGAGGTGTGCGATAAGCGAGGTGGGTATTGTGAAGAGATTAATTCTTGTTTGTATTCTCCTCTTAGTAATCCCTTTGGTTTGTGCTTGGACGAACAACGCGTATTTTGACTCTCAAACAGATCATCTTGGGATTAATGAGAGCCTTGGGCAGGTAATTAGTTCCTTTGATCATAATGATCTCAGCATTCTAAAGAACGCGAGTATAAGCACTGCTAAGGGCAGCACAACATACTCCCAGCATTTAAGGTTTAATTCATCATGGTTTTCTCCCAGGCTGCGATACATAGAAACTGATGACGATGTTGTAACAGACACACTTTTTATAATGGATGCTGATTACATATTCCAGTACGATATTAATTTTAATAACGGGCTCGTCTCAGAGGTCTCCTCTTCGGAACTCGCAGACCTCCGAGGAGCAGATATCATCATACTCGGCTCTAATTACTCTTTTGTTAAAGCACGCCTCACAAACGACGTTAACCTGGGATTATCCTTAGTAGAGGACATGCTTAACACTACTATTACACAAGGAGAGCTTAATACTTATGAGCTGGTTGATGGGAGTATCTATGAGGTAAGTATTTATGATATAAATACTAGTATGAGTCCTCCTGAAGTAAAGCTGAGCGTAAACGGAGTGCTAACAAAGTATCTTAGCAACGGCGAGAGTGATATGCTTAGTAACCTCTGCGTGGGCGTATGGAATGTGACGAATAATTCTGCTCATTTCTATATGGGTCGTAACTGGTTGGAAATCGAAGATACGAATGTTAGTGATGGCGATTATGATACGGGTATTCTCAGAGTAAACGGAGAAAATATTGATGATGCTTATATCAAGATAGAGGGGTCTGCTCTTTTCACTTCTTATTTCACTATTAATAATATTTCTTATAGAATAAAAGCAGATGACGATTTATATATTACTCCTGGTAGTGGCTTAAGATCGGTGATTCCTGAAGAGGAAGCCTTGATTACGCCTTACTGGGATATCAAGTACAACGGGTTGAACCATTCGAACTTCTCTGACACTAATCATTATGTTCCAATAATCATTTATCACACACAGGACAACGCGAGTTATTACATGAACTTCACTAATACTGCTAGTGAGAATTATTCCTTCCCATTAATAGATAATTCTAATGCGTCTAACCTGAGTTTTAAATACGGGACTCATAATAATACGTTTCACTTCTTTGAAGGCTTTATTAATACTTCTGGGTGTAATACTAGTAGTTGCGTCTTTAATATAAGGCTAGGAGACTACTTTGTTATTAACCACCTCTCTGATGAGTATAACTCATCCACTATAAGCACTGTTCTAAGATACGCATCAATAAACACAAGTAACCAGACAATCACTTTTATCAAAGCATCAGGGAGCGGAGATACAATCAGCATTAATTACACTAATAATTCCGGAGTTGCTAATGTGACTGGTGAAGGAAACCTCACTGTTGCTGGTGTAATCCATGAGGTGATTATTGAGAACTCAACAGATTACTCCCTTGCTATTGATATGAACAGCGACGGGGATATTAATACGAGCGACGAGGTAAGAATCACGGTCAGAGGAGGCGGAATCCTTGATCTAGGCGTCCAGAATAACCTCTCAGGACGCACTAATACCACGCTTAGCCTTATTACTCTTAGCAATGATTTTGAAGAGTTCGCTGGGAATGAGACGACGAATATTACTATAACCGGGAATGAAACAGCGCACACCGTGGACATTATACCTGGCTTAACCACTTATAGCCCGAATAGGAGTTCTAACACTGCTCAGGGGATGACGCGGTACGGAGCATTATTCAACCACACCTATGTTAATACTACTAGTGACTTGTTAATTTATTATCCTCTCAGCCAAGTATTCGGTAATGCAAGCATTGAGGAGTCAATACCTCTTAATATAAGTCTCTTAGTTAGCAGTACTACTGTGGCAGCAGAGGACTTTAATTTCTCTGTGCGTGTTAATACGAGTTATTTCACAAGCTGTGCTTATCGTATTGTTAATGAGTCTTCTGCGGTCTGGAATCATAGTTCTGGAACTAAGAACTTCACAAAGAGCTTTGATGGTATTTATCTGCCTGTAGGGAACTGGACTATTATTGTGAATGCCACGGATTACTATGACCACGTTGTGAGTAGGAATGCTACTATTGAGTCAGTGGCTGCAATTGAAACGAATCTTACAGGGAGCAGTAGTGCTACAGCGACTATTGGAGGCTCTGATATAAGCTTTACTTTTGACATAATAACCAAGGGTTATCCTTATGTGAAGTTCTATATGAATCTGAGTTCAGGCTCAAACACTTATGATGTGAGTTATGCTAGTATAGGTAATAGTAGTACGAGGAAGAACATATCAGGGGCTTCTAGTTATGCAGGAGCAGAAGCTTTTGTTCTTCCTAACATATCCAACGCTCCTGCTTATGCTATGATTACCACAGGGCTTTATCGTTATAATCACACCACTCTTAGGATTACTCCTTACTCCGGGCTTAGTGCAGGTACTTATACTGGGAGTTATGGCTGGGGGTTGTTTGACTCCGAGTAAGAATAAAAAGAAGAAAGGGTTTTTTTTATGAGAACGCCTTTTGGGGTTTTAACCTTAGTAATATGCGTAGTAGCAATGACGGGTGTGTTCTTCCTAGGAGTTAGTCCGATGAGTGTTTCAGCTAGAAAAGTTGCGGATTCAAACGGCAGCATAACAATTAATGCTCATACTGGGAATACACTAAGTATTACTTTTAATGAACCTGATATTGATAGCGGGGGAGGGAGTAGTGGAGGCGGCGGTAGGATGCCTAAAGCAGAGGATGAGGAGGAGGAAGAGGAAGAAGTTGTTATAAGTGACTTAGAAGAATTATTGAGCACTGTGAGTGCTTCTGAACTCGGGTTTAGTACGTTAAGCACTGATAAGATGAAGGCAGAGAAGACCAAGGCATTCTCTAAGACTACTAAGCTAGGCGCTCAGACTCTTAGTTCATGGGCTGAGGCTGTGAAGAGCTCATCAGCAAAGAATAGGCTTAAGACGCTTATTAATGAGTTAGGCTCAGAGAAATCACGTATTCTAAGCATACACCACGAAGTAGAGGTTTTTAGGATAAGTACGATATACGCTAATATTAATAATTATACTTTTAGGACAAGAGTAACTATTAAGGTTACTCCTGATAAGAGTATTAGTGATATTAGGGTCCTTGAATTTATACCTAAGAGTGTTGTGAGTGGTGCTTCTGAACTTGTCTTCTCTGAGGATGAACCTGTGGTAGTAGAGGATGATCCTCTTCTTGAGTGGAGTGTTGACATGTTGAGCAGAGATGAAACAAAGACTTTTACTTATTATATTAAGAGCAAAGTTGATAGTGATGATTATGATGATTTTGAGGGTGTTGCTGTGTACGCGGTTGGTGGAGAGGATAAGACGCCTACAGGAAGCGTAATTGAGGAAGGCGAAGGTGATGATGAAGAAGGAGTTGGAGAAGAGGGTTTGCGTGTATCAGAGTCTAAGCACTTCGCTTGGTTATGGATTATTGTTATAATAGTATTAGTAGGCGGGGTGATGGTAGGGGTTGTTGTTTATAAGAGGAAGGAGGCTGAGACAAGAACTGCTGTTTTATTAGAGGAGAAGCTTAAGCCTAAAGACTTGGTTATAAGGCATGATCTTGTTATTCCTTATGATAAGGTAAGGCGGATTGAGAGGTTTATTGAGGCTCAGATACGAGCAGGGAAGAATGATGTTGAGATAAAGCACGAACTCCTGGGCGCGGGGTGGGATGAGCACCTAATTGATGTTATCATGCATGACGTACATGTTGTTGATAATAATATGGAGAAGCTTGATAAGTTCATAAAGGGGTGTGTTGAGAAAGGATTAACCTTGGAGCAGATAAAGGATTCTTTGTTGAGTCTGGGTTGGAGAGAGGATGTCGTGGACCTCGCCTTGGATGATTTCAGATAAAAATTTATTAAGTAGCACAGCATCCTTTTTTGTTCTATGAGAATATTTATTAGGACTTTCGGGTGTACTCTTAACCAGTCTGATAGTGAGGTAATGGCTGGTTTGCTTGTGAGAGCAGGTTATGAATTAGTTAGTAATTTGGCTGAGGCTGATCTCGTGTTGTTTAACACGTGCACGGTTAAGGATAACCCTGAGAAAAGGTTTTTTTCTGAGTTGAAGAAGGCAAGGCTTCTTGGTAAGAGGGTTGTTGTGGCTGGCTGTGTTCCTCAGGCAGATCCTGGGAATGAATTATTAAGAGGTGTTTCTGTTGTTGGTGTTAGGAATATTCACAGGGTTGTTGAGGTTGTTGAGGAGGCCATGAGGGGTGGTGTTGTGAGAATGCTTGGTTTTAATAATAATCCTCGGCTTTGTCTTCCTAAGATTCGGAGGAACCCTGTGGTTGAGATTATTCCTTTATCAATGGGTTGTTTAGGGGAGTGTTCTTATTGTAAGACCCGTTTTGCTCGTGGGAGGCTTATGAGTTATGATTCACGTGCTATTAAGAAGCAGTTCGAGCTGGCTGTAAAGCAGGGGGTTAGGGAGGTTTGGCTTACTAGTCAGGATAGTGGTGCTTATGGTAAGGATGTTGGTTCTAGTCTTCCTGTGTTATTAAAGGAGTTGCTAAGCGTGGAAGGGGATTATAAGGTGAGGCTGGGCATGCTTAATCCTGAGCATGCCTTGGAGTACTTGGATGATTTAATAGAAATTTATAAGCATCCTAATATGTTCAAGTTTGTACACCTGCCTGTACAGAGTGGTTCTAACAGGATTCTGAGGTTAATGAAGAGGAAGTACTTGGTTGAGGATTTTGTATGGGTTGTGAAGAGTTTTAGAAGAGCAATCCCGAGGATTACTATTGCCACGGATATTATTTGCGGTTTCCCAGGGGAAACCGAGGAGGATTTTGAGATGACTTATAAATTACTTGAGGAACTCAGGATTCCTGTTGTTAATCTCACTAAGTTCTGTGCAAGGCCTGGGACTCCTGCTAAGAGGATGAAGCAGTTGGATACAAGGATTATTAAGGAAAGGTCTAAGATACTTGTTGCTCTTCAGTCAAGAATCATTGATAATAAGGAGTGGCTTGGCTGGGAAGGCAGTATTATTATTGATGAGGTGGGTAAGCAGAACTCTGTTATTGGTAGGAATGATTATTATAAACCTGTTGTTATTAGGAATGCTAAGCTGAGTATTGGTAGTGTTGTGAGTGTTAGGGTGATAAGAGTTATGCAGAATTACCTAGAAGCAGTGTTGGTGTGACGTGTTCTTTGTGTGAGTGATCCCCCTTACAAGTTGCCTTTCTTATTCCCCTCTTGTATCTCTTTTATCAAGTGTACCTGTTTTTTATTCTTCCGGGGTTATATCGTTGCTTTAAGATACCCCCTTATGAATCTTGCTCTTGCAGGGTCTTTTCCTTCGATGTCGTCAAGGTCAACTTCAAGGGGGTCTTCATAGTATTCTTCCATTAAAAAACACCCCCCTCTTACCTCTGTAAGGTTTTCGGTCACTATTTAGTTTTTCCTAAGTCTAATAAAGGGGGTAGTTATAGGAGTATTTAAATATTACGGTATTTCATCATACTTCATCATATAAATTCCAAAAGTTTTAAATATAAGCCAGTAATCCCCAGAAGAATAAGAATAAAAGAATAACAAAAAAACAAAACCAATAATATTAAACAAAAAAAATAATATTAAACAATAAAAAAAGCCCGCCCCGCAATAAAAAAAGAAGCTTTCTACCCAGCCCAAAACAACATCGCAAAGGGGGGAGGAGAATGAAAGAAAGAGTCACCCTAACCATAGAAAAAGAAATCCTGGAAAGAGTAGACCAAACCATAAACCACAGGGACGTAAAGAATAGGAGCCACGCAGTAGAACTCCTACTAACCAAAGCCTTCGGCGAGAACAAACCCTCAAAAGCAATCATACTAGCAGGAGGCAAAGGCACAAGAATGAAGCCAATGACTAACTTCCTACCAAAACCCATGCTAAGAATACAAGACAAACCCACCCTTGAACACAACATCGACTTACTAAAAAGACACGGCATCAAAGACATAATCATCAGCGTTGGATACAAAGGAGAAAAAATAAAAGAGTACTTCGGAGACGGAAGCCAACTAGGAGTGAACATAACCTATGTTGAAGAAAAAACCCCTCTAGGCACAGGAGGACCTCTTAACCTAGTAAAAGGAAAAATAAACGAAACATTCATATTAATGAACGGTGATGAACTCAAAGACATAGACCTAGAAGACATGTTCATGTTCCACAGAAAGAACAAAGGACTCGCAACAATCGCCCTCACAACAGTGGAAGACCCCTCCAACTACGGAGTAGCAGTGATGAACGGCCACAAAATAATGACCTTCATAGAGAAACCAAGCAAAAAACAAGCACCCAGCAAGCTAATAAACGCAGGACTATACATACTAGAACCAGAAGTACTCAAAATGGTACCAGAAGGATTCTCAATGATAGAAAACGATATATTCCCAAGACTCGCAACCAACGAGAAACTCCTAGGCTACGTATTCTCAGGGCAATGGTTTGACACAGGCACACCAGAAAGATTTGAAAAAGCAGAAAGAGAATGGCAAGGTCTTAAATAAAAAAAGAGACTCTTAAAAAAAAGTTCTAATCAAGACCCGAGATGAGAATCACCAGATTCCAAAAAAAAGTGTACGAACTAGTAAGAAGAGTGCCGCGAGGCAGAGTAACAACTTATTCTGCGATTGCAAAGAAACTCAACACCAGCCCAAGAGCAGTGGGACAAGCACTAAAAAAGAATCCTTACACACCCATAATCCCCTGCCACAGAGTAATCAATAATGACGGTACTATAGGCGGCTTCAAAGGAAGAACAAAAGGAAAGACAATACAAGAAAAAACCAGATTCCTAAGAAGAGAAGGAATAATAATAAAAAACAACAAAATAAAAGAAGAATTCATCCAAAGACAAATAGACGCGGCTTTCTGAGGATAAGGTGATGGAGAAAAAAATTCTTTAATAAAAACGAAAGCCAACAAAAAAAAGAAGCATGAAAAGGAAACCACGCTATTGTGCTAGCTAACTCTTCACTTCCTTTTCTTTATTTTCTTTATTTCTTTTTCCAGTCCTAGCCTGTCAAGTAATTCCTTGTACCTGTTCCTTATGGTTACTTCTGTGACTCCAGCAACGTCTGCTACTTCCCTCTGGGTTCTTTTCTCTCCCTTGATAAGAGCCGCAACGTAGAGAGCAGCAGCTGCTATGCCTGTGGGTCCTCTTCCAGAGGTGAGTTCTACTTTCTGTGCCTCTTCAATGATCTCAACTGCTTTGCTCTGGGTTTCTGCGTTGAGTTTTAGGCTGGAAGCGAATCTGGGTATGTAATCAGCTGGGTTGCTAGGCAGTATCTTAATTCCTAGTTCTCTGGTTATGAACCTGTATGTTCTACCAATCTCTTTTTTCTCTATGTTACTTGCTTCTCCTAGCTCGTCAAGGGTTCTTGGGACGTCGTGTCTCCTGCAAGCAGCGTATAGCGCTCCTGTTACAACAGATTCCATGCTTCTTCCTCTTACCAAGCCTTTCTGTACTGCGAGAGTGTATATTCTTGCAGCTTCTTCTTCTACGCTGCTTGGAAGTCTCAGATAAGAGCTAACCCTTTTTAGTTCTGATAAGGCTAGCTTCAGGTTTCTCTCTATTGCTGTGCTTATTCTCTGCTGCCATTTCCTCAGCCTGAAGAACTTGTTTTTTGCTTTGCCTCCTAACTGGTATAAGTCTGATTTCTTACCCACGTCTGTTCCTAGTCCTTGGTCGAATTGAGTGTAACTCATAGGAGCTCCTGTTCTTCTGAGTTTCTCAGCGTCTGAGCTATCGAATTCTCTCCATTCCTGGCCGAAGTCAATCATTTTGTCTTCTACGACTAGTCCGCAGTCCCGGCATATTATCTCTCCTTTCTCTTTGTTCCAGAACAAGTTGATACCCCCGCATTCAGGGCATTTCTTTACGAATGACATTGATTCCCCCCAGTATAATAATTCATAAAGATAAGGTACTTACGATAGATTTAAAAAGCGAAACATAGAAAGCTTTATAAAATTTTCGGTTTCGCTCGTCTGAAAGCCAATGAATAAGGTAACCGAGGGTATGATAATAAGAATATAAGGCCAGGTAGAAAAATATAAAAACATGTAAATCAAAAGTATGAGTGGCTGGTAGGGGTCAGAACTCCTTACGCTTGGTTTTTTCAAAAAACAAAAAGTATTAAAAGAAGTAAAGATGGCTAAGAAGAAAAGAAGAGGTGTTAAAAAGAGGAGAGAAGCCAGGAAAAAGGTTTCTTCTGGTAAGAAAAAAGAGGAAATGGAACGCGGCCAAGTGTGGAGTGTGGACGTCTTATTAGCACTTGTAATCTTCATCTCAGTAATACTGATATTCTACACAACCATGGTAGTGCGGCATAAGCCAGGTATTGAGACCCTCGGAGATCAGGCTGCTGAGCTGAAAATAGAGCTTGAGCAGAATAACGAGCTCGCTTTTATAAGAGAAGACGTGGTGGATGAAGAAAGATTTAACGCTTTTGTTAATAATGTAACCCAGAATTATTCTGCAATAAAGAAGAAGCTTGGCATAAAAGGAGACTTCTGCATATTCTACGAAGACGCAGAAGGCAACATAGTGGTTGTTTCTAATAATAAGACGAGCATTGGGAACCCGGAAGTGTATATAACCGATGGAACTCCGTGTGGTTCAGAAGTAAGCATAACTTGAAATGATAAGGCGAAGAGGGAATTAAAGAAGGAATTAAAAATATTTATAAAGCGTTGCCTACTCTTATTATTCCAACCATGTTAGCCTACCTAATACTTCTTGTAATAACCTTCCTTGGCTTATTCACAGGGCTGCTAATAGGATGGTTAGCGAAGGAGGAGTTAAAGCCAGGTAGGAAGTATCTTAGTATCTTCAAGCACTTACTCTTCATAGCCATCCTTATTATTTTTTTTGTAAAGAACTGGTCTGTGCTATTCGTAATCTTCATTGCAGGGCTGATTATCATCTATAGTTTTAGCAAGCACTGGGAAACCCTGTACTACTATGCCTTAGCAGTAATATTTTTCTTGTCATGGAGGTATAATGGTTTTGCCTTTCTCGGACCATTAATCTTCCTTTACGGGTTCCCTATTGGGAGTATTTACTTGTTAGAGCATATGAAGGTGCAGAGAAAACAAGTACTCCTCGGAGTGCTCAGACAGTACTCCGGGTTTCTGATAATAGGGGTTCTAATAGGATTATTAGGATTAGTTATATAAGCAAGAACTGATTCTCTGCTGTTATGAAGCAGGTAATAACAGGTGATGATAGCATAACGTTTTATAATGAGAAGTATGATGAGACTTATCACTCGGTTACAGGAGCTGTTGAGGAGGCTTTTAAGAAATTCGTAGAGCCAGCCTTAAGCTTTGTTAAGGATAAGAACCATGTAAGCGTGCTTGACGTGGGTTTTGGTCTTGGCTATAACTCAGCGGCTGCTCTTGACAGAATCTTTGAGCTCAACCCAGAATGTAAGGCGAGTATTGTTGGGCTTGAGAAGGATAAGGAAATACTCAGAGTAATCCCTGGGCTTTCTTGCTTGCAAATAAAGAACTATGATATTATTAAGGAAATGATTAAGTGTATGGGGAGGGGAGGAGCTAAAGACAAATATGAGTATGAGAAGGGGGGTGTACGGCTTACCTTGCTCCTCTACGATGCTGTGAAAAGTATTAGAAGTGTGAACTCCTTGTTTGATATCGTCTTCCTCGACCCTTTTAGTCCTAGGAAGAATCCTGAGCTCTGGACAGAAAGTTTTTTTAAAGAATTAAGAAAACGTATCAAGCAGGACGGGGTGCTAACCACTTATTCCTGTGCAAGGCGTGTGAGGGAGAACCTGAGAAGAGCTGGTTTTAAAGTCTTTGATGGTCCTTGTGTAGGGAGAAGGTCTCCTAGTAGTATTGCAACGCCCCTGTAGTATAGTGAATAGTACGCAGCCCTGCGGTGGTAGGCAGAAAGGCTGAGACCGGGGTTTGATTCCCCGCAGGGGCATACCTTTTTTTAGGGGTTGTTATTTTTTAGTCAGATTATGATCTCTTCTCCTAGCTCAGGAGCATACACAACGTACTTTTTTTCTTTTTCTGCCCAGTGTTTCAGCTCTTCAACTGCTTCTGGGTCGCCGTGTTGTATTATGAGTTGTTTAGGGTTGATTCTTCTTATCATTTCTTTTAAGTCCTCTTTATCAGCGTGTCCTGAGAAGTCGTATTTCTCAACTTCGCATTTCACATAGGTTCTCCACCCGTCAAGGTAGACATAGCCTTCTTCTTCTAGGTGTCTTCCGTTGGTACGCTTACACTGGTAGCCTGTTAGGAGTATTGCGTGTTTCGGGTCATGCCACATTTCTTTGAGATAGGAGAGGACGGGTCCGCCTTGCATCATCCCGCTTGTTGTAACGTATATTCCTTGTTGGCTAAGAGCATGGGCTCTGTGCTTCTCACTGCCTATGTGGATCACTCTCTTATTGAACATCTCGTTGAGTAAGGCTTGGTTATTAACATACGGGTCTGGTACTGTGAGTATTCTCTGAGTTATTTTTTTGCACATCCCGTCAAAGTAGATTGGTGTGTTGAGTTTTCGGTGTGCAAGCATTATGAGTACGTCTTGGGCTCTTCCTAGGCTGAAGACAGGTATTAGGACAGAGCCGCCTCGCCTAGTGACTTCTTCTATTTTGTCTAAGAATTTTTTTCTTACTTCTTCTCTGCTCGGTAGTTCTCTTGCTCCGTAAGTGCTTTCTATTATTAGAACATTGATATCGTGGTAGTCTGTGCGTGCTCCTCTGACGAGTTCTGTTGTTCTTAGCTTGGTGTCTCCTGTGTAAAGAATTTTTTTTCCTTCTGCTCTTATCAGTATCATTGAGCTTCCAGGCACGTGCCCGGCGTTTGTAAAAGTAAACCTTATTTTTCTGTGTTTATACTCGTAATCATATTTTATAAGTCTCACGTCTTTGTGGATGCGGCGTAAGTCTGTTTTGGTGTAAGCAGGGTGCAGGTTTCTGATTCTTGCAATTTTATAGGAGTCTTTGAGCAGTACTTTGGTTATTGCGTATGTCAGCTTAGTGCAGTATATAGGGCAGATTATCTTGTAGTGTTCAAACAGCGGGAGGGCTCCTGTGTGGTCTAAGTGGGCGTGGCTTATGAATAAGCCGTCAATATCAGGGAGGTTTATGATTCTCTCTGGGTAAGAAAAGCCGCCTTCTTTGAACTTGATGCCTGCGTCGAGAAGGTATCTGTCGCCTTGGGTTTGGAGTTCTATGCAGCTTCTTCCCACCTCTTTTGCTGCTCCGTGGAATACGAGCTTCATAATACTTTTGTCTTAGTAGGATACTATTTAAAACTTTTTGTTATCCTGGGTGTGTTAAGAAAGTTTTTTGTGGATAACTTTTTTTTGATAATATTTTTTTTAATAGAAAATTATTTAAATAGCCGGGGTTTTTTGTTTTTTTGGCAGAATCTTTTTTTAGAGCAGAAGCACTTATTCTTTTTGGTTATATAAATCGAAAGATATATAAATAGAAATAATGTTCGTAATAGTTATAAGAGAATAAATAAATATTTATAATCTGAAAAAATCATAAAAAACCAATACGGGGGTGAAAGGTTTTGAAGCAGAAGAAAATCTTCAACGTCTTCTTCAGAGAAAAACCAGCCATGATGCTCGTCACCCTACTCAACAAGAACAGCAACATATATGCTTCAAACCTAGCCAAAATAGTAGACTGCACATACAGCCATGTTGTTAAAATACTTCAAGAAATGCAGAAAGCAGGACTAGTGTCGTTTGAAAAACAAGGAAGACTAAAAGTACTCACCCTTACAAAGAAAGGACAAGAAGTAGCCGGGTATATAACAAAGATAAAGAACGTGCTTTAAACTTTTTAAGAGCAAAGAGAGGGTAAGAAATATAAGAAAATAAGAAAAGAGTTAAAGAATCACGCCTCATCTCCCTTCATAATCTTCAACTTCCTAATAACTACTTTCTCAGGCTGAGCAAGAATCTCATAGTAACCATCCTCATCCAGCCTAGCCGCCTTAGTAATCAACTCTGGCAATAAAACCTTGTTACCACGGAAATCAAGATTTGTGATTAACTTCTTCTTCCCATCAGCAGTCACCATCTTATCCTCATCAATACCTCTAAGAATGCTTGCTGCTTCAATCTTCTTCTCCCTTGACTTCAACTCAAGAGTCCGCTCATACAAGTACCTCGCAATCTTATCAGCAACATCAATCTTCGTAGTCCTAGTAATAAGCTGCAAACCCGGACTCACATTAGCCTCTATCACCAAAGGCCCCTTTGCACTCTCTAACATATCCACAGCACAAATCTCAGCACCAATAGCCTTAGCAACACTAACCGCGAGCTTCTTAGTCATAGTATCAAGCACAATCGGCTCTGCTGTGCCCCCAGCATGGAAATTCGCACGCAACTCGCTCATCTTCGCCTTCCTCTTATAAGAAGCAGCAACTTTAGTCCCAATAACAATAGCCCGGATATCCGTGCCACCAGTCTCAACATACTCCTGGATTATGAACGGCTGCCTAAGAGCAGATAAAGCATCAAGCAACGAAGAAGCACTTGCATAGGAATCAGCAAAGAGCACCCCCTTACCACCAGTACCCTGAGGGAACTTCATTATCACAGGGTAATTCATCTTCTCAAGAATTTTCTTAGCAGCAGGAATTGTTGAGCTTACATAAGTCCTAGGCATAGGAATATTATGCTCCTGTAATTCTAGATGGGTTAATAATTTATCATGAGCAATGGTGAAGGCTTCGGGTGAAATAGGCATATAACACTTCTTATGAAGCACAGAAGTCAAGGTTTTTAATAACTGAGCATACCTGAACGAGCCTTTGGCATAGATACAATCATACTCGCCTAATGGTTTCCCATCATAAAGGATCTCAGCATCCTTCCCAGAAATATTGATATCAATCTTCCGAATATCAAGCTCATCAACTTCTGAGAAATACTTCTTCATAGCCTTAGCAGTCCATACCGAACTCTCACTCCCAAGGCTTATAAGTCCTGCTCTTAACCTCATTTTTTCTACCTCTTCAAACACCTCTTCTTCTAACTCAACCCACCTCTTTCATCTTCTTAGGCTTATCAGCACGCCTTGTAGGATCAATAAGGAACCCTTTCTTCAGAATATTCTGACCTATAAGCACAGGATAAGTCATATGATTCCTATCCGCAAGCGTAAACTTTGCTCTTAGAGTTCTACCGCGAATCACAACTTCTGCCTGAACAACAGGCCTTAGCTTTACACCATGAGCGCTCTTAATAAGCCGGGAATCAACCACAGGCCCAAGTTTTAGCTCGGATGCAAGGGTAAGGTCAATACTGCTCTTAGTAGCACCAGTATCAATCCTAGCAATTAATTCTTTCTGCTTAGAATCGCCCTTAATTATTACTTTCTCTGTTAAGCCAACAATAGTCCTCTCACTTAACAAACCCGTTGTGTCTTCTCTTCCTCCTCCTTCATCGACTCCTCTAAGTTTTACTTGTCCTCTACCACTCATTTTTTCTCAGGCCTCAGAGTAGGGAAAAAAATAACCTCCCTTATAGAAGTATTATTAGTTAAGAGCATAACAAGCCTATCAATCCCAATCCCAATACCACTAGTAGGAGGCATACCGTACTCCAGCGCCCTAATAAAGTCCTCGTCAGTTCTCTGAGCAGTTTCATCACCCTTACTCAGCCTCTGCTCCTGAGCCTCCCAGTTCTTCCTTAACTCAGTAGGGTCATTAAGCTCAGAATACATATTGCCTAGTTCCATACCAGCGACTATAAGCTCAAACCTCTCAGTGAAGTCCGGATTATCCCTTACAGGCTTTGCTAAGGGGCTCACATCCCTTGGATAATCAAGTATGAACGTAGGCTGCACTATCCTAGGCTCTACGAGCTCTGAGCAGAGCTCTGCAAGAATAAACCCAGCACTCATATCATCATCTATCTCAACGCCGTGCTTCCTCGCAACCCTCCTAGCATCCTCAACATCAACTTCTTTAAGATTGCTGAAGTCAAAACCCGTTACTTCCCTAACCGCATCAACCATCCGAATCCTCTTAAAAGGAGGCTTTAAGCTTATCCTCTTACCATCATACACTATCTCTGTTGTGCCCAATACCTTCTTAGCAACGTACTCCATCATCCTCTCAGTCCTTTTCATACTATCAGTGTAGTCATCATAAGCAGCCATGGTCTCCATCATAGTAAACTCAGGGTTATGCTTAGTATCAATACCCTCATTCCTGAAATCAACACAGAACTCAAACACCTTCTCAAAACCCCCCGCAATAAGCCTCTTAAGGTAGAGCTCATCAGATATTCTTAGGTATAAGTCCATGTTTAAAGCATTATGATGAGTTATAAAAGGCTTAGCAGTAGCCCCGCCATAAACAGGCTGTAGCACAGGAGTCTCTACTTCTATGAACCCTTCTTGATGCAGGAACTCCCTGATTGCCTGGATAATCTTTGAGCGAATAATAAAAGTCTTCTTAACACCAGGGTTGACGATAAGGTCAACATACCTCTGTCTGTACCTCAGCTCAGTATCCTTTAAGCCATGGAACTTCTCTGGCAGGGGCCTTAACGACTTGGTCAGGAGCTCAAACTTCTTAACATTAATCGTTACCTCGCCTGTCTTAGTCTTAAAAACACTCCCTTCAACACCAATGATATCTCCAACATCAAGTTTTTTGAACAACTCATAAGCCTTTCTGCCAAGCTCATCCTGTCTGAAATAGAGTTGTATCTGACCAGAACCATCCAGAAGCTGTGCAAAACTAGCCTTACCCATCAACCTCTTAGCCATAACCCTACCAGCAAGTCTCACAGCATTACGCATAGAATCCTTTTGTTCTGGCTTAAGCTTCTCATACACTTGTTTTATCTCAGAAGCAAGAGCAGTTTTATCATACCTATAACTATAAGGATTAATACCCGCCTTCCTGAATTCTTCAAGTTTCTGCTTTCTCTCAGATATGATTCTAGTCTCAGTATCCATATGACAAAAACTAGTAGAGAAGGGTTTTTAAAGCTTTTGTTGTTTGAAAAAAATAATTAATTAAAAAAGGAAGAATGAAAAAATAATTTTAAAAAAAAATTTTTGTATTTCCACTTCTTATAAAATAAATACCGCGTTCTAAATAAATATACACTTCCTGGTTTCAAACTAGTTTCAACTCAGAAACAACACTATCAATCTTTTCTGTACTATCAGGCCCAATACCAGCACATGTAATAGTGGCTGGCTTAACAACAGTATGACCAGCGTCTCTTATCACACACGTTGAAATCCCTAATCTTGCTGCTTTATTAACATACCTTCTAAGCTCAGCCAGGTTCTTCACTTTCAGAACTACTTTGCCCATCCCCTCTGCTCTCCAAGCCCTTACAATCCTCTTCTCCGCCTTCATAACACTCTCTAAGCTAGCATGAGCAACCTGAGCAGCTAGTTTCCCTTTAGGCAGCTTTAAGTCCTGTCTTACAAGAATCGCTTGTTTATACCTCATGTTCATAACCCTTTTTAAGAGAGATTATTTTTAATAATATTTAAATATAATGAAAAGCGGATGGTTCATGAGGCTTAAAAAAGGTTGGAAGGCTTGACTATGGGTTTTAAAACCGAGGAAGAAATAGAGGAATGGTTTACTATAGAGAAACAAAGATTAGAAACAGCGTTCTTGAACAAGATTAACAAGGACAAAGAGAATATTCCTAAGTACAGAGAAGAGTTTAATGCTGAGCTTAAAAGACTTATAGCACGGTACGAAGCAGAATATGATAAACTGCTAAGCAAATAAAAGATGATTCCTAATAAGAAAAAAATAAGTGTGAGGAGGCTGGTAGAAAACAATAAGAAGAGGTGTTATTCATTCAAACAAGAAAGGCATTTTGCGTTGCAGTTTATGAAGATAATTTTCTAAGTAGTTCTTCTCAGCGTGAACCCGCATCCTAACATTTCTTATCTTAGCTAATTGAGCCTTAAAATCCAATCCTTCTAAATCAATACTCTTAAAGAAATCAGGGAAATGTCTTTGGAGTGTTGATGGAAGCTTCAGAGCAACTCTTATTTTTTCTTCCTCATTTAGTAAGCGCTCTGCTCTCTTCATAGCATCTGCGTTCTCCTTCAAGTAGCGTATAACAATTCTTAATAATCTTACATCCTCCTTCCACTTCTCAATAGAACCACTAATAGTGAGCATGTACTCATCTGCTGCTACACGATTAACTTTTCTTAACTCGTTAAAGAAGCTTATCTGCCCCTCACTTGCAACGCTCATGAAATACGCTGTTTCCATAGCCTTCAAGTCACCGATTATTCTCCCATTCGAATCCAGACTGGGTCCTATAACAGGTGGATTGCGCTCAGCCCTTCTAAATAAGAGATGGTTAGACACAAGCCGTTCCTTCCATTCATGCCTGGAAAGCATTCCAAGCCGCCCATAGTTCTTCTTAAAAAACCCCATAATTAATATAAGGATAAGTATTCCTTCTTTAAAACACTTATGGAAATCCTTTAGGTGTTTTTCTGGTTTTTTAAGAAGAAGAGAATGCGAGGGACGGGATTCGAACCCGCGTAGGCACTAAGCCACAGGATTTCCACACCCACTGCTCTTACTTCTTAAAAGCTAGGCGTGGATGCTTAAGTCCTGCCCGTTTTCCAGACTCCGGCACCCCCGCATTAGTCACTTCTTAATACTAGAACAAGTAAAGATTTATAAGTGTTTTTCTTTGTGAAAGAACCCCAAAAAAAATTTTTAAGAAGGAAGATTAAAAGAGAAACAATGAGGGGTTGGGTAAATAAGAGGTGTAAGGGAGAAAAGCATTCAAGCATTCAAGCTTAAGCCTACAACAAGGATCATTCGTCCTCTAAGACATTCTTAGGGCAGGTTTCAAACTTACATGGTGCTTTGAGCAAGTCACAGAAAAAACTAATCATCGAAGGAGAAACATGTTCCTTCCTAGCTTCACAATGATCCCACACAGCCCTCTTCCAATCAAAGATCGTGCTGAACTTCTTCTTTTTAACCGCTTTCACGAGTTTTTCCTCTTCGTCTGCTTGCCTCCCCTCAAAGAGTTTTATCTCCTCCTCTATCTCAGCGATTTCCTTCTGCAGGTTAAGGCTCTGGTGCAGGAGCTTCTTGATTTTTAGGAGTTCCAAGTAGATTTTCTCATTAGTTACTTCCATTACGGATGACTAACTGATAAAAGGGTTTTATAAATTTTTCTAAGAA